>BNJS01000319.1_pt1 | contig 87898 bp, 126 predicted proteins | sample 8540461 | NCBI WGS metagenome assembly BNJS01 (sample SAMD00202454, study PRJDB9452) | human saliva metagenome | isolation source: human saliva | place: Japan
AATGCGGGAATTATTTGAAGTGCACCCTGTCAAGTGAGACAGGAAAATAATTAAATTGTATGGCGAGTTCATAAGAACTCGTCTTTTTTGTTTATGCAGGGATTTTTAACCCCATTGATAAAGTAATTCTTTTTCTCATTATAGAAGTGGATATACTCTTCAACTTTCTTGAAAAAGAGATTCATAGTTTTTGAAATGATATAAACGATATACTTCTTCCTTTAATGTTCCCCAGAACGATTCAATTGGGCCGTTATCGATACATCTGCCAGGACAGGGACATGCTGTGTGTTATCTGACCTTTTTTTCTATAAAGTGCTTAAAGAAATGAGAAGTGTATTGAAATCCTCGATCACTATGAATCATTGTTTTTGTTGGGATTATCTTTCTCTTTATTTGATCAAAAAGTGTCTTTAACGATTTGATTATTATTTTGTTTAGATATTTGATATGCAACTATTTTCTTTGTGCCATAGTCTAAAAACTGCACTTAAATAAGCTTTTTCTCCCTTTCCATACTTTAATTCAGTAATATCCGTTAATAGTAGAGCCATTGGCTCGTATTCTTTCTTAAATTCTCTATTTAAAATATTAGCTGCGGTGTATTCTTCAGAGTTGGATTTATAACGATAACGTTTTTCGTATAATTGCCTTTTAATCCCATTAGTTTCATAAGACTCTGAATACATTTATGATTCACCTTCGCATTTCTATAATAGTTTAAATAGATTGTGATACGACGATATCCATATATACCTTGAACAGATTCATATACTTCGTGTATTAATTCCATTAAACGACGTAGTCGTTTTTCAGATTCCGAAGGGACACGATTTAACCATTTATAATAGCCAGCTCTACTGACTTTTAACACTTTACACAATTGAGTAATATGAAATCCTCTTTTACTTAATTTTTTAATCGTTTGATATTCCGCTTCAAATCTCGTCTGGCAAACATCAGCTCGCTTTCCACTTCTTGTAATTTTTTTAGTGCGGCATTTTCTGTTTCTAAATATTCGTTTCGTGCCTTTAATATAGCCATTTCTGCACGAATACGCTCAGTTTCTGTCTGTATATTATCTGGTTTTCGTTTTCCTCGACTGTCTATTAATCCATCAGGGCCATATTTTTGATATTTTTTTACCCATTGATACACCAAGTTGTACGAGATGTTATATTTCTGTGCAGGTTTGTTTATAGTTTAATTGATTTTGAATACAGTCTTTGACGATAAGGATTCTTTCTTCGTGCGATGTTTTTCTATATTTCATAGTGTATACCTCTGGCTTAGGATAGTAGGCCTTCGTGGCCTCACCATTAGTATACTTAATAATCCAATTTCGTACAGTTGTAACAGAAGGAATATTATATTTTCTTGTGATTGCCGTTAAATAGGTTTTCGATTCTAAAAACTCTTTAACCACCATTTCTTTAAATTCATTTGTATAAGTGTTAAACCCATCTCTATCTTCTAAAGCAGAAAGTCCATATGCTTTTATATTTCGAAAAATACATATTAAATGTTCCAGGTGAAATCCTTAAACCATATTCACTACGCAACTCACGAAAAGGCACACCATCTAAATACAATTCTATGAATCGTTCTAATTCTTTTGCAGTATGTTTCTTAGCCAATCTAAAAAATACCCCCTCTAAAGTAGTTTACTTTTTTTAGTGTCTACTTTAGAGGAGCATATCATTTCTTGCTCCGTATTTCTTTTTGCTTTTTTTGAATTTATCGCAAACTATGATACAATGACCCAGAGAAAACTTAAGGAGAACGTTGATGAGTATTTTAAATGTAGAAAAATTAACACACGGCTTTGGTGAAAGAGCCATCTTCAATGATGTGAGCTTCCGTCTATTAAAAGGGGAACATATTGGACTCGTTGGAGCAAATGGTGAAGGGAAATCAACCTTCATGAATATCGTGACAGGTCAATTACAACCCGACGAAGGAAAAATCGAGTGGTCTAAAAATGTAAAGGTGGGATACTTGGACCAACATACAGTCCTAGAACCAGGAATGACCGTTCGCAGTGTCCTTCAAAAAGCCTTTGACGATTTATTTGTAGCAGAAGCGCGTATCAATGAATTGTATATGGCAATGGGAGACGCAAATGAAGACGAAATGAACGCGATGCTGGAAGAAGTGGGCGAGTTGCAAGAGAGACTAGATAGCCATGACTTCTATATTCTGGATGCTAAAATCGATGAAGTAGCGCGTGCATTAGGCGTTGCAGCATTTGGGATGGATAGCGACGTGAGTGAACTCAGTGGTGGTCAACGTACGAAAGTATTACTGGCAAAACTATTATTAGAAAAACCAGATATTTTATTACTTGACGAGCCAACAAACTACCTAGACGCAGAACATATTGAATGGTTAAAACGTTACTTACAAGAATACGAAAATGCCTTTATTCTAATTTCGCATGATATTCCATTCTTAAATAGCGTAGTGAACTTGATTTACCATATGGATAATCAAGAGCTGAACCGTTATGTTGGGGACTATGATCAGTTCCAAGAAGTGTATGCGATGAAAAAATCTCAACTAGAAGCAGCATATAATCGTCAACAAAAAGAGATTGCGGACTTGAAGGACTTCGTAAACCGGAACAAGGCGCGCGTGGCAACTCGTAATATGGCGATGTCTCGTCAGAAGAAGCTGGATAAGATGGAAGTTATCGAATTAGCGAGTGAGAAGCCAAAACCAAAATTCGACTTCAAGACTTCTAGAGCTCCTGGTCGTTACATCTTCCAATCCGAAGATTTAGTGATTGGATACGACCGTCCATTAACAGGGCATGTGAATCTTGAAATGGAACGTGGCCAAAAGATTGCGATTGTCGGTGCAAATGGTATCGGTAAAACGACACTCTTGAAGAGCTTATTAGGGATTATTAAACCATTGAACGGAAAAGTAACACGTGGGGACTATATCGATCTTGGGTATTTCGAACAAGAAACGCCAAAAGGAAATCGTAAGACAGCGTTAGAAGAAATCTGGGATACCTTCCCATCGATGACACAACCAGAAGTACGTGCAGCGCTCGCTCGTTGTGGATTAACCAGTAAGCACATCGAGAGCCAAGTGCAAGTACTAAGTGGGGGAGAACAAGCAAAGGTACGCTTCTGTAAGTTGATGAATGAAGAGTCAAACGTGCTCGTACTCGACGAACCGACAAACCACTTGGACGTTGATGCAAAAGAGGAATTAAAACGCGCCTTACAAGAATATAAGGGAAGCATTTTAATGGTTTGCCATGAGCCAGAATTTTACGAAGGTTTGGCAACGGATATTTGGGATTTTTCTTCATTATAAGAATCCTACAGACAGAAACTAGTTTCAAAATGATTAGAGGTGAGAGAAAATTCTTCTCACTTCTTTTATGCGAGATAATATCAATAGACTTAGCTCTAATAAAATTGTATATTATTCTATATTATTATGTTTATTTATAGAAAGGGAGGTAAATATGAAACAAAAAAACAAAAATGGTTCATTTTATTTGTTACTGTAATGTCACTCTTTTTCATTAATTTTTTAGCAAAGGAACAATCTGTTGCCTCTGAAGTAAAAAGAACTTGAAAAAGTAGTGACGGGTGTTACTTTGTTAGATCAATTAGATACTGCCATAGAGCCAGATAAAGATGGAGTGTATCAATTAAGAACGAATCAAGGATATCGTTTGAGAATGAATTTTGATTTGTCAAGATATAATGGAAATCTATCAAATGGGGATAATTTTTAAAATAAATATTCCTGCACCTATATCATTATACGAAAATAATGATATGGAATTAGTCGATCCGACTACTGGTGTGACCATCGCGGATTTGAAGTTTACCGATAATGGAGACGAACAAGGGGGTACTATTACAGTTACTCTTAAAAATTTAGATGACTACTTAAAAAGCGAAGGGTGCCAATGTCGTTACAGATGTTATTGGGAATTTCTCTCTAAACTTTTTTATACAAAAAGACCTTACGAATCATAAATTAGTATTAGATTCTAAGTCGTTAGTAGAGACTTTTGAACAAACCCATACAACAACGACACAACAAAGTAAGACCGACCGTTGGATATGAAAAACTTTTGCAAAAATGGGGGCACTGCCCAAAAAATTTCTTGGACTTCTGATAAGTTAAAAGAGATTGGTTCAGTAAGTTCTGGTCAATTTCTTTCAAGATGGAGAGTTCGTGTAAATACAGGAGGTCAAGATAACGGTCCTAACTTGGTATTAAACGATGACTTACCAAATGACTCAAGTGTTGCAGCCATTCAATATATTCCAGAATCGTTAAAAGTGTACAGTTCACCTTCTATAACAGATAGAACGGCTTCGGCTCCGTCAGACTCGGTTCTATTAACAGAAGGGGTCGAATATACCGTTTCTTGGAATGAAAATTATACGAATTTTAGTGTAACTTTTAAAGATGGTTCTCAAAAATACTATGTAACTTATGATACTACGACACCAAATAATGGTGATAAGGTAAAAAATGTTATTACTCTTGCTAAAGAAGATGGGACATTATTAACACAAAGAAGTAATGTTACAAGAACTGCTTTTGAAGCAACAGCCACTTCTTTGTATTCAGGGACGATTGTTGCGTCGACTGCGTATCAAATTCGAATTGTTAAAGTAGATACCTTAAAACTAAATCCTGTTGCTGGTGCAGTATATGAAATTACAGATCCAGATGGGGAGAAAATTGAAGTAACGACGGATGAAAAAGGGATTGCTACTTCAAAAGCCTTTGATGCAAAATATGTTGGTCAAACTTTTACGATTAAAGAGAAAAAAGCACCTGCTGGTTATGAAATTGATGATAAAACATATACATTAGTTCTTGGAAAAGATGGGGTGTCTTTAAACTTAAAAGATAAGCCAATTACGACGACAACTACGACAACGACAACAACAACGGAAGCTTCAACGACAACAGTAGCGCCAACAACGACGGAAGCGCCGACCACGACGGAAGCACCGACAACAACAGAAGCACCGACAACAACGGTAGCACCGACGACAACGGAAGCTCCAACAACAACGGAAGCACCGACGACAACGGTAGCGCCAACGACAACGGTAGCGCCAACGACAACGGAAGCACCGACGACAACGGTAGCGCCAACGACAACGGAAGCACCGACGACAACGGTAGCACCGACAACAACGGTAGCTCCAACAACGACGGAAGCTCCAACAACAACGGTAGCTCCAACAACGACGGAAGCTCCGACAACGACGGTAGCTCCGACAACAACAGAAGCACCAACGACAACGGCTGTTTCAACAACAGTTGCTACGACAGAGGCTAGAACGGATGGTCTAAGCACTACTCAAAACGCAACAAGTAATTCAGGCGTCATCAATGGAATCCCTTCCGAAGACACTTCGAAGGAAGATTCTCAAAAGGACTCAGAGTTGCCAAATACTGGAACATCTCTTGGGAATACTGTTGTAGTAGCGGTGATGCTGATTCTTTCAGCGACAACTCTTCTTTTCTATAGAAAAAAGAGACTTTCAATAAATAATAGATAAATAAAAAAAGAAGCAGAAATTTCTGCTTCTGGGATTGATGATTTTAGAGCCGCCTAGGGGAGTGTAAACTGCTTATATATCAACATTTGTAGGGGTTTTGTTCCGCATTTGTTCCGTGTTTAAAATATTTGTTTGATTTTATCTGATTCGGAATCTTTCATTTCATCCAAAAATGTGTGCGTATGTTTTGTAATGTTATATTTGGATCAGCATGCCCTAATCTCTTACTAACCGTGAGTAATTGAACACCTTTTTGAAAGCAAAATACTTGCATGAGTATGTCTTAATGCATGAAATGTAACTTTCTTCTTAATGCCAGCTCTTAATAATGCTTTATGTAAAGATTTATTAACCGCATTATTACTAACTCTTTCAAAAACAACATTTTTTTATTCCGTGGTAACTCATCTAATAAAGTTAATATTCTTTTGAGAAACATCGATTGTTCGTTTACTGCTTTTTGTCTTCCTTCAGTAAAAATCATTTGTAAACTGATAATCAAAACCTTTTTCGATTTTTGATTTTTCATTTTCAAAATCAACACAATTCCATGTTAAACCAAGGCATTCTCCAAACCTAGCGCCAGTATACATACTAAATAGGATTATATATCGTGTTGTATAGTCAGCTCTTATATCTTTAACAAGAGCTTCTTCTAGCGCTTTAAATTCATCTAAGCTTAGGAATTTTAATTCTTCCTTCTTCGTTTTAGAATCAACACCCTTTAAAATCGCACCTTCAGCAGGATTTTACACTTAAAATATTAGTTCTTATAGCGTATTTTAAAAGCTGCTTTTACATAGGTATGGTACTTCTTTACAGTTTCTTTTTGCATGATTTTTTCTGCAACTTTATTCAAGAATTCCTGATAATTTTCGTGTGTTATATCTTTGAGCATCAAATTATAGCTTTTTCTAACATAGTTAGTAACTATCCGAATCTGTTGCAACGTCTTTGGCGATATAACATTTTCCTTGTATAACTTCCTCCAATTTTCCATATAGTCTGCTAGGAACGTTCTTTCTTTTGAAAAGTTCTTTCCTTGAAGCATTTCGTTTTCTCTGATGACGGATGCATCCTTTGCTTCAGCTTTAGTTTTAAATCCACTTTTTGAAACTGCTTTTTGTTTTCCGTTATCGTAGTAATATACTTTATAGGACCAAGTTTTGCCACGTTTATAAATACTTGCCATAGTTTACCAACCTTTCTATTTATGGTAAAATAGGGCATAACAAATAGCCCTATTCAGGGTGATTTTGATGCTTACCACACTGCATCCGCCAAGATTAGTAGTGTGGTATTTTTTTATGAAATTTGAGATGTTAACACTTAATAATATTCTCTCATTTCTTCCTTAACTCCATAAGTCGTAATTAACTTATCAAATGTTTCTGGAAACTCTTGATACTGTTCTTGATAGAGCAGTAGCATTAATTCAGTTGCGAATTTATTAGCTTCTAGCTCTAATTTACCTTTGCCCCCATAGCAAAGAGAGTAGTATCCAATTAAATCTGAATGATCCATAGCGTGTTTTAATTCATGAGCCATCACTAGATATTTCTCATTTGAATTCTTCAATGAGTTGTTTAGTAAAATAATAGGCTCTCCATCGTTTGTAACGATAATTCTCCCTTTAAGCCTGAGATGGAAAATCAACATATAAATAATTAATATTTAAGTTATCAGCAATTACAAATGGATTAGCTGTGTGATGATTTTTCTACTAAAGTTTTAATATCCAATAATTATCCTTCCTTTTTATCTTTTTAATTTATCCCATAAAACGCTTCTTATAATTGCGTCCACCTTTTTCTTTTTCATCTTCAGTTAATTCAATGCCATCGTAAGATATAGCAGTTGTATTTAATTTTAGTGCTTTTTCGATGTCGATAGCGTCTTCTTTGAGTTGCCCATGTTGGTGCTTCTGTTGAAATGGTATTTTGAGCAAACCTAGGGTCTACAGCAGATTTTTTTCTACGTTAAAAGAAATCTGCAATCTTTTCGCACATTACCTGGATTAGGCATAGATGTTCCCTTAACATATCCGGTTAAAGTACTTGTTGGTATACCCGTACTTTTAGATAATTCAACTTGCTTAGTTCTAGTACGATTAAGTAATTCATTAATATTAACAGAAATTCTCTTCATGATTTCTATGTCATTCGGAGTATATTTCCCTCTTCCTCGTGCCATTTTCAGCACCTCCTATATTCTTTTTCTACTATATAATAACGGTTTAAATCAGAACTTGTAAAAACAAAAATATCAAAATCGAATTTTTTTATATTAAAACTATTGACATACGATTTAATTCGTATTATCATAAGCACATAAGTTAAATAAATTTGAAAAGGAGGAACGTGTTTTGACACAAATTTCGTTAAAGGCTGCAAGAGTTAACGTTAATTTAACTCAGAAAGAAGTAGCGGAAAAACTAGGAGTTCATCAACAAACTATCGCAAAAATACGAGAAAAGATAGTACTAAAATTCCTATGAATTTGCTACACCAATTAAGTGAATTATACAAGGTTAAATTAGATCATATTTTTTTAGGTTAAAAATACGATTTAAAACGTACTTTAATACTTGTGTTTTTAACAGAAAGGAGGAAGTGGAATGGAAACGAGAAAAAGACACCTAACCAAAAAGCTAGATGTCACAATTGATATTTCATTTAGATTCACAAACGATGGAATTGTTATTGAAAGTTCGAAAAATCGAATCTGGAAACGTTGATATCGGTGAAGTGCCGATTATTGATTCTCAGAAACAATTAAATTTAAGTCAATCATAGTTTGGATAAAAAGCAGAAGCTGTATATACAGCTGTTAATTTAGAAGTTGATTCTAACAAATCGGAAATTACTTGACTAGGATTTTTCGATTAAACTTTCAGCAGTCAAAACTTGTTTAATTTGATTTTTCGAAAGATTTATCATTGTTGAATTGCTCTAAATAGTTTTTGTAAAACATATCAATTATATCTTGCTTATTGATTTTTCAACTAAAAACACCTCCTTTCAGACACATTATAAGTCTGAAAATAGATGGTAACAATATGAAAATTAGAGAAAGGAGAAATGAGTATCGAAACATTATCGGATATCACAAAAAATAGTTGTAGAAACAGACGAAGAAGAAGCAAAAATCATTGCGGTCATCACTGCAGATGATGTTGAAGTTGTAGAAGGTTTTAGAGTCAGACTTACCCCCTAAATACGAATAGTGTTCAGTTTGAAAACAACATAAAAAGGAGGAATTGGAATGAACACAATCGCACCAGGAGTCTTAAAAGAGTTAGATGAATTAATCGTTCAACTCATCAAGGATATAAAGGAACAACCAGCTATGGAAAAAATAAAAGCTCTAGCTGAGTTGCTTTTCAGCTAGAGTAAATATGGATTACTAGTCTTCTTTGGATTCTAGCTTTTCATATAAAGTTTTATAAAATTCGAAAACATCCTCAGCCATGCGCTTTGCTGAAGTTTGTTTCGTAATTAAATTATTCTCAATAGCTAATCTAGTCCATTCTGCAGCGACTGACTTAGCTTGAGGTTCAGTTAAGTTTTGCATATTAAACACCTCCTTTCCCCAACACAATTATAGGCTTGAAAGAAGGTTACAACAATATGAAAAAATGAAAGGAGTAAAACCGTGGAACAAGCAACAATTGATTATTTTGAAACGATATTCTTGGAAGTCGTAAAACGAAATCCTGAAAAATTTGTTAGCTTAATTAAACCGTATATGAAAATCTAACAATAATCAAAGATGGATAACAACTGAAGAATTGTGTGAAGCAATTGGAACGAGTTCCAGTTCATGGAATAAGAGCGAGGTTAGAAACCATCCTGTAGTTGTTGCTTCAAGAAGAACGGACACACGACCTTACAAGTATCAAGCAAGTATGGTTGATGAAATTCAAAAGATATGGGATGGAAGGAGAAAACGATGAGAACAGAACGAAGACTAAAGAACACAGTACCTTTTTAAGAAATTCTCTCATGGTATTTCAAAGGTTTAGGAATTGTCGGTGTTAGTATCATCGCAATCTTAACAGCAGCAATAATGGTTCTGCTGTACGTAGGTGAAGCAAATTATCACCACACAAACAAAGTAGAACTAATGAGAAAAGACAAATATGTAGAAGTTGATTTTCAAGATACATGGAACAAAAAAGCCAGCGCTGGAACGCTGACTAATACAAAAATATTTTCAAATGAATTATAGCACATATTCTCCCAAGATTGAAGGTGAATAAATGGAAGATGTTTATTTACACGATGACTTACTAGATTCAAAACTGCAAAACGTTTTATACGCCGATAAAGTCATCGGGCAAATCAGAATGAAGAATGATTCATACGAGGTATATATATACGAACCTCAAATAAAAAAGACAAGGGTTAAAACCTACGAGGAGGTTGAAGAGATATTAAAAAGCGTATCGAAATCATTAAAAGAACAGAGTCAAAAGTAATTTTAGACATTGAAGCAGATTTAGTAAATCCGCTATTTTTTGAACAATACATGGATTATGGAAAAACAGTGGAGGATGCAGCGGTGGCGATAGTACAGAATATCCCAAACGTGAAATCATTCCACATCGAACCACAAGGAACACAGAAAGGAATGTTTTATAAATGAATTTATACGAATTAAGTCTCGCTTTTCAAGAAGTACAAAATATGGATTTAGATCCTGAAGTAATGAAAGACACGTTAGATAGTATCAAAGATACACTCGAAAACAAACTTGAAAATACCGTAAAAAGTAATTCGAAATAAAGAAGCAAAAGAGCAACAGCTTTAAAACCGAAGAAGACCGATTTAAAAGCAGAACGACAAGCGGAAGAAAATGGAGTGAAATGGTTAAAAACATATGTAGAAGACTGTTTGAAACTGATTGGAAAAACTAAATATGAAGCTGGAATGTTTAAACTATCGATTCAGAAAAACCCGTTAAGCGTGAATATTACTGATGAAAATATTCTTCCAGAAGATTATCTAATTCCACAACCACCAAAAAGTGGATAAAAACTTCGTTGAAAGAAGCATTGAAGAGCGGAATTGAAGTTCCAGGAGCTGAACTAAAACAAACGGAAGGGTTGAGAATTAGATAATGAAAAACAAATTTCAGTAACAGATAATATATTAATTGAAATCTCTAAACACAAAATTGAAATTTTTACATTTCTACCATTCAACATCCGAGTTGGTTTTGAAGAAACGGTTGTTGATACTTAGACGAAGACGGTAAAGTCTTCGGTAAAAGATATCAATTAAATATTTTTGCAAAACCTAAATATATGGATGAGTGTACGTCGATAGGTGATGTATCATGCACGATCAGTAATTACAGAGAATTAAAAACGTTCTGGAAGTTTGTTGAGAACAACAAAAAGAATTTGTTTGATATGGCAGGTTATGAAGGAGAAGTCGAAGGATGAAAATACTAGCGATTGACCCTGGAAGCGCAAAAGGTTGCAGGAAGTACAAACGGTATCGTGTTGCTTGATAATGCAAAGCTAGTAAATCATTGGGTTGTTCCTTCTGCAAAGGTCCGGGATATCCGCAATTGGTTTGAAGAGGTCGGCCGTTTCTTAGATGTTGATGTAGTCGTCATTGAGAAATTTGAAGCTAGGGACAACGACAAATCAAAGGATAATTCAGTTCTAGAAAACGTTGCTTTATTTCAAGTTCTATTCCCGGAATCTGTGTTGCAACGCAATGCGGGTTATCAATCAGATATTCCTAATGAATTATTGAAACGACTTGGATTGTGGAAATTTGAAAAGAGCCATCACCAAGATGTACGTGCAGCAGCAAGACTCGGGTTGTTTTGGGCGATGAGAAATGATATCGAAGAGGTAATCAAGGATATTGGCAAGGTGGTGAATGAACATAACGTTAAAACTAAGAAAGTGGCAATCTGAAGCAATTGAAAGAAGCAAACGGTCAACATACGGAATCTTCCTTGAAGCTCTCGGGGGTCGCGGAAAACTATCTGTGCTCTAGCTATTGCCAAGGAGAAAATGCTAAGAAAATCATCATCACAAACAACCGCCTTTCAATTCTTGAAGGATGGAAAGAAGCCATTAAAAAGATGGATTTTGATTCAGATGTTGAGTTCTTTATTTCAACTGACCGAAGTATTCAAAATAAGCTAAAAAAAGGCTCAAAATTCAATTGTGACGTGCTGATTATCGATGAGTGGCAGAATATGTCGTCTGATAATCAAGTGGCTTTTATATCGCAAAATAAAACGAAAATACACGATAGGACTTTCAGCCACTCCAATCAGAAAAAAAGGGCAAAATTTCTACCCACTAGAAAAAACGATTTTCGGCTTTGCAAATCCAAATAATAAATTTGATTGGCAGAAAGTTCACGGAAAAATGGTATATGATCCATTCACTTATTCGAAAGAAAAAAATGGGAAGATTTCAGAGATTATGAACGCTATGTCAATAATCTACCAAACTTCTTTAGATGGGAAGAAATCGAAGAAATCGAAAACGCTGTTGAGAACAATGGTTACGAAATTAAGTTCTATCCAGTAACTGTTGAGCCTGGAAACCCAGACACATTAGACAAGTTTAGAAAATTAAATCTTGTGACTGTAAAAGGTGAAACAGCAATGGCAAAAACAATCTTTCGGGCGGAACACGTTTGAAAGATACCTCAATCAAACAGGAGTTGAAGTTGATTTCCCAAAAATCAAACCAGTGAACGCTGATACTCCATTAATGTTAAAACTCGATGGATTAATCAAAAGAGCACCACATGACATGCTGATTGTCAGCAAGTCGAAACAGATTGTAAATGTCATCAAAAGAACGACATCCACACATCGGAATCTGGACTGGAGACGTTCAAGAAGGGCTTAATAGAAAAGTAGTAGTTGCTACAAACCAGGTTCTTGGAGTCGGCGTTGATGGCTTGCAGCACAAATATCAAACAATCGTCGTTCTAGATCCAGTTGAAGAAGGTTCTGGAGAATATGACGATTATCGCCAACTACTTTGGCGAATAACAGGAAGCAGACAACAACACGATGTAAACGTGATTGAATTTTTATTATAAAGGAGAATGAAATTGTTTAAATTACCAGAAAATAAACCGCAAGTACCAAAAGACACGCCAAGAAATTACTTCATTTATGGCGAAACCATGAGTGGCAAATCGTACCTAGCAAACGAGTTCCCTAATCCAATTGTTTTTAAACACAGATGGGAATGCGGAAGCAAACAGCGTGCCAAGTATTCAACTATTAAATGATAAAGATAAATCAGGTCGAATCACTAATTCAGTGATTAAGCAGCTAGGAGAAATCCTATTAGCTCTACAAACGCAAGAACATTCATACGAGACAGTCGTAATCGATGTTATTGATGACGTTATCGAGATGATTAAAAATTGCTGTGTGTGACGAACTAACTCCACCAGGAAAGCCTCGATTAAAATCATTATCTGAAATTCCATACGGAAAAAGGCTACGACTTCTTCAACCAGGCAATTACGGAACTGGTTATTGACCTTAAAGCATTACCGATGAACGTTATTTATATCAGCCGTCAAATTTCAGAATACGACGACAATGGAAAATGCAACGAAGGACAAACCAAGCTTGAAAGATAAGTACGTGAATCTTATCAACGGAAATTCGGATTTGATGATTCATACAGAAAAATTGGGAATAACTACATCCGTGAAGTCGAAAGAAAACGTAAGACTTACCACGCTGACCAAGTGGATGACAAACCAATTTTTGAAAAATCTTAACAATGATTAATGGGGCTGTTGAACCATCTCGTAAGCAAAAAACAGCAACAAAACAAGCTACAAAACCAACTAAACAGGAAACGATTGAAGTTTCTAATAATGAAGATGAATTATTTTTAAAACTAAAGGAGAAATGAAAAATGAGTTTATTAAGTATTGCAAAGAAAAATTAAAGAAGATGGATTTGACCCACGTAAGGATAGCGTGAACGGACCTGCAGCGTTACCAGCCGGTGATTATACAGTCGTTTTAAAACGAGTGCAATTCAACATTGCACCAAGTGGATGGGAAAGCCTAGGGTTCACATTTGAAGTTCGTGGCGGTGAATTTAACGGTCGTACTGAATATGTATCTTTCGGAACGTTGTCTGAATGGAACGGCAAAGACCTATCTTGGTCAGTAGAACGAACAATTAAATTCTTTACTAAAGCAATTGAACTTGCTGGAGACAAGGTTATGAAGAACGACTTTGAAGACGGAAGAGCATTAGCTGATGCGTTAGAACGTAAAAGCAGTTGGTTCTTACTTCACATTAAAAATCCTGGAAACGAAAGGAAAAGAAGATAAAGTATATCGCAACTACGATATTGAAGAAAACGTTGAAAATGCAATGAATACAATCGACGTGGAAGAAGATGATTTACCATTCTAAGATAAGGTGATCTCATGCATTCAATGAAAGAATATGCGCTGTTGTATCAACAAAAAGGGTTCTCGGTCATCCCGATTAGTCCTACAACTAAAAGACCATTAATTGAATTTGCGGATAAACCACCACTTGATGCTGATGGAATTAACGAAGTTTGGAACCAATATCCGAATGCGAACATCGCACTCAGGACCACAAACTTCTTCGTGATTGACATTGACAAGCACGGACAAACTAGCGGATATGATTCGTTGAAGAATTGGGAACATTTAAACCTAATCGAACCCACACTTCAAGCTAAAACAGCATCCGGAGGTAAGCACCTATTTTATTTCAAGCGTGATGATATCCACATCAGTCAAATGATTGGATTCCTTCCAGGAGTGGATATCAAAGCGCATGAAAACAATTATGTGCTGGTTGCACCGTCTGCTACAGACAAAGGTCAATATGAATGGGACATGGAAAAATCTCCTGAAAAAGGAACGATGATTACTCCCTCCAGGGCCTTAATCGAAGCCATCATCCAGCAGTACAAAATCACCAATGGACGTGAATTTGATTACAGCGATGGATTAAGGTCGTGGGTAAGTAAGAGTAGAACATCCGGAAAGAATAAAAACAACAGAATTGTTTGAAATTATCGCAAATGGATTAGGCGATGAAGGGAAATCGAAATGATAAGCTTGCTAAATTTGTTGGCGGTTTGTTATGGCGAAAGGTGGATGAAATGGATGTGTTGGTGTTGGCCAAGATAGCCAATGGCAATACTCCAAATCCGCTATCGATGCAAGAACTAGAAAGAACAGTAGTAAGTATGATTAACAAAGACAGGAGGTGATTGTGATTGGCAGAGTAGTGAGTTTTTACAAGGATTATGAACCGATTAAAAACAGCAACGGAACTCTTAAAACGAACAGACTAGTAAACGTTTTGAATGCATTTCGTGCTGATGATCAGTTAAATCTCTATATGAAGCATAATGAATTTTCTCAAGAGCACGAGTTAACAAGAGACATTCAACTTGGAAACACGCTTTTGAAAAAAGGAGAGTTATCTTCGAATTTTGAGTCAGTAGTCAAAGTATATTTTGAAAACGTCACGGGTGCTGCATTTACATCTCAAGCGATGACTGACGGCATGGAAACCTTCTTATCAGAACGGTCCTACAATCCAGTAAAAGAGTATATGGAAGAAGCTGAGAAGAATTGGGATAAACGAAAGCGCATTGGACAAATGCTACAAGTTTATCTCGGTGCAAATCAAGACCCTCTAGTATCTAAGATTGCTGAAATGTGGCTAGTAGGTGCTGTTGCCAAAGTATATGAGCCTTATGTCAAATTTGACTATGTTCTGAGTTGGTAGGTGGCCAAGGTGTTGGTAAAACTTCCTTCTTACAAAAAGCTAGGTGGGCATTGGTATACGGATGCAGTAACTGATTTTGCGAACAAAGACAACTACGACATCATGTTGAAGCATTTAATTGTAAATGATGACGAAATGGTCGCTAGTGACCGAATGAGTTTTGCAGAAACAAAGTCGTTCATCTCAAAAACGAGTTTACGATTCAGAAAACCGTACATGCGAAGAACGCAAGAATTCGCAAAGAATTTCGTTCTGGCACGAACAAGCAATCACGTTGAATACCTCAAGGACAAAAACAGGTGAACGCAGGTTCTTACCTGTACTAGCATGTAACAACAAACAGAAAAAGCATCCTATGAAGATAACGGATGAAATCGTAAAACAAATTTGGGGTGAAGCAGTCACAATCTATAAAAGCGGTGTGGATTTGATGTTTGATGAAGAAACAGAAGCGGAATTAGTTGAATATCGTGAACAATTTATGTTCAGAGATGAGATTGAATTGCAAAATTCTTCAATACCTGGAAATGCCTGTTCCTAAGGATTGGGAAAGTAGAACAACAACTGATCAGTACATTTATACAACTAAATATTTTTATGAATAGTCCTGACTCATTCAGGTGGACAAGTGATGAATCGAGTAGCTACTCGGGAGATTATGTTTAATCTGTTTCATAAAGAATCTAACGACCAAAAACTATCTCGAAAGATAAGTTTTATTATGGATAACCTACCAGATTGGAAAAACAATCGTACAAAATTAATGGAAAAACAACCCGTGGGTACAAAAGAATTTTTCCTTAAAAAGGTTACACCAGACGTGTAACCTCAGGAATTTTAGGGTATACGTGTAACCTCTGACCACCCGTAGTTACACGTAGGTTACATGTTTTTGCTACGATGTAACCCTTTAGGAACGTTGATTTAATAACGTTTATAAGTACTTTTTATATAAAAAGGTTACATGTTTACATGTTATAAAAAGCATGTATGTAAGTATGAAAAAGCCTATTAAATCAACATTTTATATATATTTTAATGTTTTTGAAAAACGTGTAACCGTGTAACCAGGGTTAATTTTTGAGAAAAACAGTAGAAGGAGTGATGCTCATGAATAGTATAAATTTGTATGTCATTCGAGATGCTAAAAAGTCCGCAATGGTACTTCCAACGTATCGAAGACTACTCAAGCATGATGGGATATCTTGCGAAAAATCATCCAAGATATACTCACAAACTTACGAACAACATTAGAGAAGCGATGCATTTTGACACACCAAACGGGGCACTAGCGTTTATTAAAGAACATTCCATCGAAGGGGATATCATTAAGGATCCGTATCAAGAACGAGTGATTCATGTTTCTTCAAAAATGATGGGTGAGAATTTCGGTGAAGTTATCACGTACATTTATGGAATGATTGATGATTCAAGCGAAAAGATGTTAGCTGCTTCAAGAGCATTAAAAGTGAATGCGAATACGCTAGTTAAATTTATGAAAGACCCGTACGCAATTGCACCTAATACGAGAGACAAGATTGTAGAAAATTTGCCGAAAGTAGAACAGGCGGTGAAGTTGATTGGTTAAGAATGAATTAAAGAAATTGATAGATGATGTTCACTACTTGATTGTGGCTCATTGCAAGTACAAGGATGTCTCAATGTACTTAGGGTGCTATGAAACAATTCCCAAAAAGATATTAACTATGGACAGCTTGAAGAAAATGAGTTATGATGAACGATTTGCTTTTTAATTGATTTGAAACGTCGTTGAAAGGCAATTGAAAATGCAATCAAATTAAGCGAACAATTGAAGGAAAATCCGAACATGGTTGAATGGCCGAAGAGGTTGGACCCTAATGATTATAAATATTGAGAAATTATCAAAAGCTTATGAAAAGAAACACGGACCAATCGAAATCGATGGACACTATGGTGAGCAATGCAATTTTGAGGATGCTTTTGATATTTTACTCGAAAAAACGATTCGTTTTCCTCAACCTAGACGAGTGTGGGAATGCAGCAAACGAGTGTTGGATGCAAAGGAGGTAGAAAATATGGACAAAATGGAAATGTCGATGACTGAAATGTCGATGACTATTGAAGTCAAATTCAGAATCATGATGATGATTTGCGGAATACAATTGTTGAATCACTGAAAAACAATTTTTTCGAAGAGCAAATCAATATCGTGGAATCTGGAATTATTTGGCGAAGCATTGAAGTATCACTACGATGTATACGTTAATGAAGCTTTGATTGATAAATACGGTTTTAAAAAGTAAACGAGATGGTGAAAGAAAAAATCAAAGAACGAATTAAAAAGAAATGGAACGTGAATTTAAACTTTTAAAAAGATATGGAGGATAACTAAATGTCAAAACGAAATAGTAAACAAAATAGCAGAATGGCTACAGGTAAGTGTGGAGAAAGCAATTGAGTTATATCCGCAGTTACGAACGGAAGCGGTGTGGTATACGGTTGGAGAAAATTTATGGAAACTTCTTTTATATACAATTAGCCTTTTTGGTAGTAATTACTTTTATAAATTGGTTAATGTATCTTGATGATAAACGAGATGAAACTAAAGAAAAAGGTATAAAAAGATGGCTTATAAAGCTTTTAATAGTTTCAACTTTTCTATTTTATATTTTAAACATTGTCGCACCATTCTTATACCCGAATATTGTAATCATAAGACAGTTTATTAAGTAGGTGAGAATATGATTATTTCAGTACATGCGAATGGATTAAATACGAAATTTCGTGTGCTCAGTTTTTAACGATAAAAGATGGCAAACAAATACTTTTTAGAGGAAGAGAAAACAAATGCAGTCTTTGTAGATTTGAGTAACAAAACTGTAGAAATAGAACTGATTATACATGATGGATTAGGTGTAACGTGCCCATTAGAAGTATATAAACAAGAAATTGAATAAACCGGAGGAATAAGGATGGATGACAAAAAAGCAGAACTACTAATATATATATTTGGATTAGCGTTAAGTTTAACTGTGTTATTAGTAATTATTAAATTAGCTGGAGTTCTAATCACTTGGTTTGTAGCCACGCTGCCATTACTGATATACGCAGCAATTATGTCAATTCTAATATTAATTGGTTCAATCTGCAGGGATTGTGATGTCAATCCAGGAGAACATGAGAGGATAAGAAACGATGTAATCAATGAATTGGATGAAGAAAGCATAGATGAAGTATTACAACAGATTTTTTTGATTTAGAAAGGTGATTTGATGAAAAATCAGAATTAAAGACCATTCTTGATTATGTTATTTTGAATGAACATGTAAAGTGGTGAGAAGATGTTAGGAAAGTGTTTGATTTAATAGAGTTGTTGAGGACTGTGGAAAACCGAAGAAATCAAATTATACTCTCTGGACTTAGAGAAGGTATGAAAATAGAAAGTGGAGAATATCCATGTTGTGGAGGAAAATTGAATGCGAGGAGGGGATGAATAGTGATTTATATTTAACACCAATGTCATAAGTGCTTTTATCATTGCTAATGTCAATTGTGCTCTAAAGCAAGAAGTGAATAAAAACGAAGATTCAGATGTATATTACTACTCTAAAATAAAATGGAAATCGAGGAAATAAAGAAACGTTTGAAAAAGCAGGAGTTAAAATTATCTTATGATCAAGCGATATCTGATATACTAGCCGAACTTCCAGCCGGTTCAGCATGAAAGTGACTAAAGAAGATATTGATAATACGGTAGTTATTAGAGTTAAAGAGATGTATAACGATTAGACAGGAGGAATAATAATGCACCTTACTATATTTTTAAAACACGGACAAACATTAAGATTTGAAAACGTAACGGACTTAAAGAAAGACGACAGATTCTATTCTGTTATTACTTTTAGTTATACGAGTATATCAGACGGTCAAAAGAAAAAAGGAATCTTCAGTACTAAAAATGTATTGGGATTATCTGTCAGCAAAAGGAGGACTTCGATGTTAACAGTTTATTCTAAACCAAGATGCATGCAATGTGAGATGACTAAAATCTGGCTGACTAAAAACAATATTGAATTCGAAACAGTCGACATTGAAGCAAATCCGGGAGCATTCGAACTCTTGAAACATTAGTGGATTTACCTCGCTTCCGGTGGTCGCTATTGATGATGAATTTAATGATCCAGATAAAGCTTGGTAAGGATTCCAAATTGATAAATTAGAAGCTCTATTGTGAGGTGAATGATGGACGATAGAGGTTATTACTTATTATGTGCCGGAATCATTGAAAGGGCTGTTGATGATTATAAAGCAACCTTAAGGTACTTGCTTTCAAAAAAGGTCGTTGATTCCAATTGGAATTTGAAAGAAAAGCATTTCAAGAACAGGCATCATCGCGAAGCGTGGAATGTGAAGATGGATTGCGAACGGTTCTTTTTCAGTCAGTATTTTTGATTATTTATCAGATACTGAAGACTTTGGACCAACGCTAGTCAAAAGATTAGAGAGGATGTGAAGAATGGAATTAAACATCAATTAAAGCAAATTCGTTTAATCGATTTGGAAGTAAAAACAAAAATGGAAGAGTTAGATCGCTTGAACAATTCTTTCTTGAAATCTCCTTCTCTAAAAGAAATTAATGTGCAAGAGTCAAAAGCGAGTCTTAAAGACGATGCTTACGTTAAGATAATCAATTTAAGTGATTATATTGATAAAACAGTTGATAAGTTGGTCGATTTAAAAATATCAACTTATCCAGTCAATTGAACAATTGGATGATTCTAGAGAACGGACAATCATTTTGGATGAAAATACATCTCGTCTAAAGGTTGGGATGAGATTGCTGAAGAGTTACAAATATCAAAAACAACACTTTTTATCCTTCATGATGAAGCTATCAAAAAAATAGAAAAATGTACTAAAAAAGATGATTCTGTACCAAACAGTACCAAGCAGTACTAATGATTCTATGATATAGTTACGATGTGAAAAGATGTGAAAGATTTCTTTTTGCTCATGGTTTTACTCCTTTAATTTTTCCCTTCGAGTCCCCTAGCTCGAGGGGTTTTTGTATGCAATGAAAAGAGGTGATGGAAAATGAACGAAAGACAAAAGCACTTCGCTGATGAGTACATCATCAGTAAAAATGCAACTCAGTCGGCAATTAAGGTAGGTTATTCAGAAAAAACGGCATATAGCATAGGACAAAGATTGTTGAAAAAAGTTGAAATCTCTGAGTACATCAAGAAACGTACGGAAGAACAATTTAACGAACGTTCAATGAGTATCGCTGAAGCTTTAGCACTTTCTGCAAGTATAGCCCGTGGGGAACCGCAAAAGAGATATTCACAAAAAGTGGTAAAATCTAACGGAGAAGAAACGGAAGAAGTAATCGTTGGAGAATACACGCCATGTATTGAAGATAGGCAACGATCGATAGACCATATTCTAAAAGTAAATGGTGCCTACCTTGACCGTAAAGAAATAGACGTTCAAGGGAGCGTGGTGTTTATGAATGAAGACGACATCCAAGATTAATCTGCCCGCTATAATTGGAAAAGGCTACGGAACATTTTGGCGCTCAGGAACTTTTATAGAGTCGTAAAGGTTCGCGTGGATCTAAAAATCTAAAACGACGGCATTAAACTTTTATTGTCCGTATCTTAAAAATATCCGTGGGCAAATCTTCTAGTAGTCAGACGGTACTCTAATACGAATAAGCAATCGACGTACACAGACTTTAAATGGGCAGCTAACAAATTGAAAGTTGCTCATTTATTTAAGTTTAACGAGTCATTACCTGAAATAACCCTCAAAGCAACAGGGCAGAGATATTATTTCGAGGGGTTAGACGATGAGTTGAAAAATAACCTCAATCACTGTAGATGTAGGTATTCTTTGTTGGGCTTGGTTTGAGGAAGCATACCAAATAGAGAATGAAGAAAAGTTCTCTACGGTTGTTGAATCAATCCGTGGAACGTTAGATGCTCCGGACTTCTAAACAGGAATAACTGTAACATTCAACCCGTGGAACGAACGGCACTGGATTTAAAAACGTGTTCTTCGATGAAAAACAAAAGAACGGATACGTTAACGCGACTACCTTCCGATGTAACTGAGCTAGACGAAGTCGATATCCAACGATATGAGGACTTGTATAAAAACAAACCCAAGACGTGCAAAGGATAGTATGTGATGGGCAGTGGGGCGTTGCTGAAGGGTTGATATACGAGAATGTCCAAGTCAAGGACTTTGATAAAGACAAATTACTGAAAAGATAAAAAGCGTATCAGTTAGCGATTGGACTTGACTTTGGGTTTACGCATGATCCTACAGCATTATGTGCGAGTTTGATTAATGAACAAAAGAAAAGAAATATACATCTTCGATGAAGCGTATCGCGGTTGGATTAATAGCAAAAGATGTAGCAAAAGATGATACGAGACAAAGGCTATGCTAAGTCACGCATCATCGCAGATAGTGCAGAACCGAGGTTGATTAAAGAATTGCAAACAGAATATAACATCTTACGATTGAAAGAAAGTCGTAAAGGAAAAGACAGCATTATGGCAGGAGTATCCAAATTACAAGGATACTCTATTTTTGTGCATCCATCTTGTACGCATATCATGGATGAGTTTTACAGTTATTGCTATCAACAAGACAAAGAAGGAAACTGGTTGAATAAACCAGAGGATAAGAATAACCACTTGATGGACGCGTTGCGATATAGCTTGCAATGTATTGAAGCTCCTAAAGCTAAATTATTCAGCAAAGAAAGGATGGGATTCTACTAAATGTTTACTTACCCAAGGGATAGTTACGATGAAACGAATTTAGACAAAGCGCTAATCTCAAACTTGATTCTGAAACACAGGAAAGATGCAGCACGATTAGCAAAGAACATGAAATATTATTTAGCAAAGCAAGATGAAGAATTAGTCAGCAATCACGCTAAAAGATATTTCAGATACTGCAAACCCGGATATGAGGCAATCCAATCACGTATAACAATTCAGGAGACGTTGATATTGACCCGTTGCTTAAAGCTTTTGACAACGCTGAAATAGACGAGAACGACTATGATAACGCGATTGATATGTCAATCTACGGTGTAGCATACGAGTACATTTACGCTAAAGAAAACTCAAATGAATTAGATGTGAAATCTTTAGAACCAACGAACACATTCATTGTGTATGATGATTCGATTGAGCAAAAACCGTTATTTGCTGTCTACTATTACGAGCGTACAGATAGCAGAAATGAAACAACAATCTATCGTGCAGAAGTGTTCACAGAAAACCTAAGACACTCTATGTTATTACAAATGAGTGGGGGGCTTTTAAAGTCGGACAAAACAACAGTAACTCCACATTACATGGGAGAAATTCCAGTAATTGAGTATCAAAACAACAAGTATCGTATTGGTGATTTCGAACAACAGATTAAACTGATTGATGCATATAACAAATTGACGTTAACACGATTGACGGATAAAGAGCAGTTTGTTGATGCTATTTTGCTGTTATACGGAGCAGGTGTTATTGATGACCCTGAAGACATGCCGAAATTTGCCAAAGCGTTTAAAAGAAAAGTAAGATTAATGGAATTACCTTCAGACGCTAAAAGCGGAATATTCTGAATTCGAACGTTAGACGAGGCGGGGAGTTGAAAATATGTCAAGGCAAATCAGGAAACATTTACACGTTTAGCCATGTTCCCCAACTTGTCTGATGAAAACTTCGCAGGGAACACATCAGGAGTAGCGATGGAATACAAAATTCTTGGTCTTGCGATGATTACGAATATCAAAGAACGGTATTACCGTAAAAGATTACGTAAACGTATTCGAATCTTTTGCCATCGTCTAGGATTAACATCTATCGCACTAGAAGCGAATAGTATCGTGGCTCAATTTAATCGTGCATTACCTAAGAACTTACTAGAATTATCACAGATTGTGTCTAATCTTCACGGAAAAGTTACCGATGAAACATTATTGGGCGTACTTCCATTTATTGAAGACCCAGCCAGTGAAGTAGAGAAGTTGCAAGAACAGAAAAAACAAGCCGTTGAAGAACAAAGAGAATTGTTCTCGAATACTCCACTAAATAGAGATGATGTAGATGAAGCCGAATAACGATTATTGGGCAAAGCGCAAAGCTCAGTTCATGGTGAAACAAATGGGCAAAGCAGAAGATACAGCCCAGGTCATGAATCAAGGATACTATTTAGCTCAAAAACGACTGGAAGAAGAGGCAGAGAAGATATTTCCAAGGTTCCAACGAGCGTATGGACTGACTGAACAACAAGCTAGAGATTTAATCTATCGTGCAGGAACGAATGTAGATTCAGTTAAACGTGAGCTAGAAAACATGAATATCAACGCTGATGTATTAGCTGAAATGAATAGTGCTGCATACGCGCATCGTATTGAAGCACTACGCAATTCTAGTGCAAAGATAGATAAAATGGTTGAGAGGTTAGCAAAACGTGATGTAAGGCTTGTAACGAGCCATTTGATACACACAGCAGAGGATGCTTATTTACATTCGATTTATCTAACCCAACAACAAGCAGGCGTGAGTTTTAACTTCACTCAATTTGATGAACAGGTTGTCGAAGATCTTTTGAAAGTGAATTGGTCCAAAAAGCATTTTAGTGAATCTATTTGGGATAATACTCATCATCTAGGTGAAACGCTCAAAGAGAGTTCATGGTTAATTATCTGACAGGTAGAAGCGTTGATGATATGGCAAAGCAGATAGCTTCCAGGATGAATGTGAGCTATTTCAACGCAAGACGTTTAGTCAGAACAGAAAGTACTTATGTAGAAGCAGAAATGGAAGCGATAGGCTATGAAGAGTGCTTTATAGATGAGTACGAGTATGTGTCCGTGTTGGACAACCGTACATCTAGTCTATGCAGAGAGCATGACGGAAAAATATACAAAGTGAAGGATAGAAAACCAGGTGTGAACTATCCACCTCTACACGTATTCTGTAGAGCGACAACAATCGCGCATATTCCAGACGATTACATGAAGGATATAAGCGAGAAAGAATTCAAAGAGTTTGAACGCCAGACGTTCGCACAATGGAAGAAATCAAACAGATAGCACTTGACGATTGTTGAGTGCTGCTGAGGAGAATGAAATGAATTTACAGCAAGTTCAAGAATATGTAGATGCTCTTGGAGAAAATAAGTCATTTATTTCGGATGGTTTCGCACACGTTTGACGAATTGTATTTCCATAGAATGATTTTTGTTTTTAGCAATTTTAAAAGAACACCCAGATTTATCCTGGAAGTCAAAGAAACATTCTGACGAACAATGTTTGATAACTATTTTATCGTGGGTATTAAAAACCAAAGAAGGTATGGAGTTATCATTATCATATGATTTACTGGGATTATTTCAAATCTATAAAAGGTGGAAATTCGGCTCCAGAATGGGACGGTCACAAATCGAGAGAGATGTAACAAGATTGTTAAGTTTAAAACAAAGCCGTATTATGTGGGTTTTATTTTGGAGGAAAAAACTGGAAAGATTATGGTTTATTTTAATGTTGCTTTACATTGATGTTCGCAACGGCAAAGGTATTCGACTTTGTACGATGAGTTGGTTTTGGGTGTTTTCGCCTATTCTAATCCCATTGTTACTAGGCCTAACTCTAATCTTCATCGCATGCGTGTGTGTGTGCTGAAACTGTATTTATGGGGATTTGACGCTGATTACTTAGGTAATCGGCTTTTATTTTGTCAGCTTTTGACGACATTAAAAGCTAAGGAATCTATAGTCAGGGGACGACTTAAAACATGGAGGTTCTTGTGGAACAAGAAAATAACAATGTCGAAGTGGTTGAAGAAACAAAGGTAGCTGCAGAACCTGAAGAAACAGATCCACGAGACGAAAAGAAATATAGCGATAACGATGTTGATGCAATGATGGCAGTGCGAAATGGCAGAGAGAGTTGAAGAAGCCACAAAAGTTAGCCAAGATGAACGCGGAAGAAAAAGCTAAGTACGAACGTGAACAACGCGATAAAGAACTAGCTGAACGTGAAGCAGCAATCACAAAACGTGAACTTACTGCAACGGCCAAAGAAACACTAGCAGATAAAGGATTGCCTATTGAACTATCAACGGTATTGGACTATAGCAACGCGGGAAGCATGCAACGAGTCCATTGTAGCAGTAGAAAAAGCGTTTATGTCCGCGGTTAACAAAGCCGTAGAACAACGCTTGGAAGGTAGTGCGCCTATTGAAAAAGCTCCAGAAAATCAAGGCATCAGCACTCAAGGTTCCGAAAATGACAATTGTGCTCAACGTACGGAACTAAAACAAACAAATCCAGAACTATACGAACAATTGAAAAGGAAGATAAACAAATTATGGTAGCAGGACAAACAAAATTAACAAACGTAGCAGATCCAGAAGTATTAGCGGACATGCTTCAAGAAAACATTGGTAGAAACATGCAATTTGCACCTTTAGCAGATATTGATGACACAGTAGTAGGAATTCCCGGTTCAACAATAACAGTATATCAATGGAACTATATTGGAGACGCAACAGATATTGCGGAAGGTGAAGCAATTCCAGTAGAACAATTAGGTAAAACTAAAAGTACTATGACAATCAAAAAAGCTGCTAAAGGGGTAGAACTTACAGACGAAGCTAAATTATCTAGTGCAGGTGACCCAGAAGGAACAACAATGCGTCAATTAGCAAAAATCTATCGACCAAAAAGTAGACAATGACGTACTTGCAGCAGCTAAAACAGCAACACAATCACTTACAACTACAAAAGGTTTCACAGTGACTGATTTAAGCAACGCACAAGATATTTTTGAATTAGAATCTAACAATGATGTTTTCGTGTTATTGTGCCATCCAACAGTGGCTAATGCATTACGTATTGAAGCAGGTAAAGAATTCTTAAACGGTTCACAATTAGGGTGCTGAAGCGTTTATCAATGGAACTTATGGTAAAATCTTCAATACTTTAACTCGTTAAATCTAAGAAATTAGCTAAAACTGAAGCGTTCATGGTTCAAATGAATCCTGATGAAGAAGATGGAACAAAAGCATTCAAGATCGCGTTAAAACGTGAAACATTACTTGAAATTGAACGTTATGCATCTAAGAAATCAACTGGATACTGCAGACAAACACTATGGAGCATACTTACAAAATGCTAAGAAAGTAGTTAAAAATCAAGATTACTGCTTAATAGGAGGTAAGGATGTTTTATAAAGTGTTAGAACCTGTATTTATACGAAGCGAAGGAAAATCGTATAAACCAGGAGAGAAAATAGAAATAACAGAAGAACAAAAGGAGTTATTCACTAAGAAATTAGAGGATAATAATGAAAAGTTCACTGATTATTTCGAAGAAGTGGGGGAAGATTATGGACCTACTGAAGCAACTGAAAATTTTAACGAAGGAGAGTAACGAGGAGTTACTCTCTCTTTTGTTGGAACAAGCAGAAAATACAATATTAGTGGAAACGAATCGAACACACGTACCGTTATCCTTAGTAATGACACAGTTGCAATTGGCGCAATACTTATACAATCGTTTGGATAATCAAGGGGAAGTAAGTAGAAGTGAAGGTGGAATATCAATCACGTATCTGACGGAATTGCCTTTGAATATTCAATCAAGTATTAAACAAGCTAGAGTTAGTGAGGTGTGGCGGACGTGCATTTGAAAACCCTAAAGACGTATAAAGTCTATAAATGGCAGACCACAACTGATGATGAAGGCGGAACGTATACAGACTACAGCACGGAACCTATCGAATGTGATTTGGAAGTGTGGCCAGCAGGTGGAAAACTACAAGCTGAAATGTACGGCGAGCGTTTAGCGTATATGTACAATGCGAATTGTTATAACGACGTAGACATAGCCGAAAAAGACGGCGTAGCTATTAACAGTACGGGCAAACCAAACTACAAGGTTGTCAGCGATAGAGGTTATACGGGTCACAGAGTACTTTTATTGGAGGCGATTAGAAAATGAACGAAGGTTGGGACGAACTAGTAGAGAAACTTTCTATTCTTCCTCAAAATACCGTAGATGCAATTAAAAAAATTGCAATGGGTGTAGTTACTAAGAAAGTACAAGGTACGGCTAAACGGAAAGCGCCAGCCTTTCAAGGTGATTTACGCAAGTCTATTAAGACCAAGGTAAAACTCGAAGGTGATGACGTTATAGGGACTGTTTATTCTAATAGCGATCACGCTCCATACGTTGAGTTTGGTACAGGGCCTGAAGGTTCAGCGAACCATGCGGGCATCAGTCCGAATGTGAATGTAAGTTATCGTACTGATCCGTGGTGGATACCTGGGCATTTGTTGAACAAACGATATTGCTAATGGGTATAACTGGATAGTTGGTAAACTACCTGACGGAGAATATATCTATTGGACAGACGGACAAAAGGCTCAACCGTTTATGTATCCAGCGTTAAAAGAAAACGAGGATAAAATTCCACCTATATTCATGAATACTGTAGTTGGAGTCATAAGGAGGTTATCTATTTGATTAACGTTAAACCTGACGTTTTCAGAGCGTTAAAAGCAATCACGGATAATGTTACTGATGCATATCCGGAAGATTGGGAAAAGTTTCCAATTGTCGTGTACTTGGAAGATGAAAACAAGCCTAGCGAATACAGCAATCGAAGGTGAGGAAAAGTCAGATATTAGTTACACAGTGCATATTTGGAGTAATAAGAGTACGATCAGAAGTAGCCGTGAAAATTAATGATGCTTTTGTCGCGTTAGGGTTTAAACGGGTAACATCTCAAGATATACCCGATAACCAACAACTAAGACATAAGCTGATGAGATTTAACGGCATCATAGACAAAGAAAGATTACATGTATACCACAAAAACTATTCAGATTAAGAAAGGAAGTAATTGAATGTTAGCAAACGGAATTACGTTAAAATATGGGGAAAGTGCAGAAGCAGTAACTACTCTTATCCCTGAATTAAAAAGAAGTTCCAGAATTAGGAACAGAACCAGAAAAAGTGGAAAACACGACACTATTAGACAAAGTAAAAAAATATGAACAAGGTATTGGGGACGCGGGAGAATTAGAGTATAAATTGAAATACTTAAATAAAGACGCTCAATCAACTATACCGTAAAATGCGTAAATTCATGGAGAACGGCACAGTTGTTTTCTTTGAACACGCATATCCAGACGGAACAAAAGTTAAATTCTCAGGTCAAGTGTCAGTAAAAGTTTCTGGCGGTGGTGTGAACTCAGTCATTGAAACAACACTTAAGATCACATTACGTTCTGAATTAGAATTTGTAGACGGCGATAAAGAGCTTTAAAAATTAGGAGGAATTTAGATGTTCGAGGAACAAGAAGAAAAAGTAGTAGAAACTAAAGAAGAAGTAAAACCAAAACGACGTCCGTATGTATCTTGGACAGTAGGAGATACGGAATATAAACTTAAACTTACTACTGACGGCATTTGTCAGTTAGAAAAAACAACTAAATGTAATCTATTAACACTATTAGATACAATCCCAGCTTTGAATGTAATGTGTGGAATTATCCATGTATCCTTACATAGATACCATCACGGCATTTCGTTTAAAGATGTTAAAGAATTAGTTGATAAATATATTGATGAGGGTGGTTCACAATTAGAATTAGTTACTAATGTTCTTCTTCCGTTGTTTGAAGTATCGGGTTTTTTCTCAGTAGAGATGGGGCAAACGATGAGCGAAAACGTGGAAATGGCCAAAGCGAACATCTAACCCTCACGGATCTAATATACGACCTTACCCTGTGGCTCTTGACTGCGGGGTGGAGGTCGTTTCTTTTGGAATTATGGCGTTGATGAAATTATTGATATTATCGAATCTCATCGACGTATAGAAAAAGCGAAAAATTAAACAAGAAATATCAAACAATTATATGCAAGCGTTCATGATACGTGATTGTGTGGCTTCTATTTGACGGAAAAAGTAAAAACCAAAGCAACTACATGAAATCTACCCACGGATTTATCTCATAGAAGAAAAGAAATTGCAGAAGAATTACAACGTCAAAATGAATTAGAGATAAACAAAGAGAGATTAAGAGCGTTTGTGGAAAAGGTTTAACAAGAATCTGAAGAAAGGAGAGTAATACATGGCTCTAACATTAGAACAGGTTCAAGTGCTGATTAAAGCCGAAACTGGGCCGTATAAAAAAGCGTTAGAAGATATTAAGAACCAGACTGCGAATGCACAAAAAGAAGTGACTCAAAAGGTCAACGGACTAAACAATACGTTTTCTAAACTAGGGAACGTGATTAAAATTGCAGCGATCACTGGCGCTTTATATAAAGTTGGTCAATACGGCACACAAATGGCTTTGGAAGTCAGTGCAGCAATGAACCAAATCAGAAGAACCATGGGAGAAAGCTCTCAATCGTTCTTAAAATGGGCGAACAATGGTGCTATTGCTTATAACATCGCTAAAGGTGATGCGATTAAGTACGGTGCTGTTTATTCTAACCTTTTTAGTAACTTTATCAAAGATAACCAACAATTGACTGGTTACACAGTCAAGATGCTTGAAACATCTTCTATTATTGCGAGTGCAACCGGGCGAACTATGGACGATGTAATGAACCGTATTCGTAGTGGGATGCTTGGAAGTACAGAAGCCATCGAGGATTTAGGAATCAATGTGAACGTGGCGATGTTAGAAGCTACGGAAGCGTTCCAGCAGTTAGCTAATGGCCGTTCTTGGGCGCAATTAGACTTTAACACGCAACAAGCTATCCGAATGATGGCTATTTTAGAACAAGCAACTAAAAAATACGGTAATACACTTATGCAAGGCCCAACAACAAGCCTTGCATATTTTGTTGCATTGTTAAAAAACAGTGCTTTGAATATCGGTAATGCGTTCTTACCTGTTTTGAATGCGATCATGCCCGCGTTAAATACTTTTGCATCATTTTTAAACACTGCTACAAGCGCATTAGCGACGTTTACACAGCTTTTATTTGGAAAGACGGTAAATACTAGTGGTGGATTAGGCGGTGCGATGAGTGATGTGCAAAACTCTGCAGGAGGTATTGCGGATAGCTTAGGTGACGCTGGAAAAGGTGCAGGAAAACTAGGCGATGGTATCGGTAAAGCTGGTAAAGCTGCAAAACAAGCAGCAAAAAGAAATGCTAGGATTACTCAAATTCGATGAAATCAACTCCTAAAAGAAGCAATCAGACAACGGCGATGACGGCGGAGGCTCTGGTGGCGGGGGAGGAGGTGGCGGCGGAGGCGGAGGTGGCGGCGAGAGCCCAGGCGGTGGAGCATTAACACTTCCTAAAAGTATCGTTCTCCGACTCTTTCAACAGAAGAAGATACAGGGCCTATTGTTAAGTTTCTAGAAAAGCTAAAAGAATTGTTACAACCAACAATTGAAGTCTCTGGACGTTTAGCAGAAGCCTTGGAACCATTGAAGCAATTTATAGCTCAAGGCCTAATCGACTTTTATGAACACTTCTTAGTTCCTGTTGGAACATGGGTGTTAGGAGAAGGCTTGCCTAGGTTTATAGATATTATTACTAAAAACACTGAATAATATCGATTTTCCAAAGATTAACGAGGCTTTACGCCAATTCTGGGATGCATTAGCTCCATTCTCGATTACCATCGGAGAAGGATTGCTATGGTTCTTAGATAACGTAATGAGTCCACTTGTAAGCTACACAATATCCGACATAGTTCCTGAATTTATTCGTGGTCTAGCCGGTGCGGTTTCAATTGCGGATGGCGTGTTGCGTGGAGCTGGCGATGCGTTCGCATGGTTGTTCAATAGTTTCCTATCTCCAATTGCACAATGGACTGGTGGAATTGCAGTAGAAGTTCTTAAACGTATAGCTGATGCGCTCCAGGTATTGGTGAGTGGTTCAAAACAATACCGGGGTCATCTCCGGAATCACTAAAGTATTAGGCGCATTCTTCGGCGTATGGAAACTAATGCAATTTGCTACTTACATCGAGCAATTAGGCGGGTTAAGTGGAGCATTCACTCTAGTTGTAAATGCAGTCAAAGGTTTAACGATTGATAAAATTGCATCATTCGGCGAATCTCTTTATTTAACTGCATTGTATGCGAAAGACTTTGTTTTAAACAGCGCACAGTTGATATGGTCCTTAGTAAACGCAAGCGACCCAATGGGTAGTAAGCGCGGGATCTATGGCACTTCATACTGCTGCATCAACCGCAGCTGCTGGAGCAACATGGTTGCTTAACGGAGCATTAGCAGTTTTAACAAGTCCAATTACATTAGTAATTGCTGCAATCGCTGCATTAGTAGCGGTTGGGTTAACCTTAATTGCTAATTGGGATACAGTGGCGCAAGTTGCTTCTCAAGTGTGGCAAGGTATTTGCGACTTTATAGGCAATGCTTGTGCGTCTATTGGACAATTCTTTGCGGGATTGTGGCAAGGAATGACGGCTATATTCTCTCAAACTGGCCAATGGTTTGGAAATATGTTTAAGCAAGCATGGGATAACATCGTAAATATATTTAAACCATTCGGGCAATGGTTTGGACAAAGATGGCAAGATGTCGTCAACGCTCTAAACGGAATTGCCACATGGTTTGGTAATATGTTCCGACAAGCATGGACACTGGTTACTGGAATATTTGCTGGTATCGGCTCATGGTTTGGAGCTCGTTGGCAAGATGTAACAAGCATTCTTAGTGGCGTAGCTTCATGGTTCTGGAATATCTTCAGTAGTGCTTTCAACGCAGTAAAAATGCGTTTAGCGGTATCGGAGCGTTCTTCAGCGGTGTTTGGTCTACTGTTAAAAGTATCTTTGTCAACGCAGGGCAAATGATAGGTTCAGCAGTAGGTGGAGCATTCAGATATGCAGTAAATGCAGTGTTAGGAACCATTGAAAATGTAGTAAATGGTTTTATCGGTATGATCAATGGCGTAATTGGATTGATTAACAAAATTCCAGGGGTATCTCTTGGAAGTATTGGCTATGTAAATCTTCCACGATTAGCTAAAGGTGGGATTATTGATAGTGCTACATTAGCAATCGTTGGTGAAGCTGGTAAAGAAGCTGTAATGCCATTGAGAACAATACAGGATGGATTACTGACCTAGCCTCTAAAGTGGCGGACCGCATGCCTCAAAATAGCGGTGGAGGAAGTAACGGACCAGTAATCAAAGAAGTTGTAATTCAAATCGGAGATAAAGAGTTTGGACGTTTTGCAATCGATGAGATTAATAAAACTCACGAGCAAGAAGGACGAGTTCTATTGAAAGTTTAAGAAAGGAGTGACGCTTGATGTCATTGATCATTAATGGAGCGACGGTTGTCGCTCCTAAATCTTTCAAGGTAATAATTTTAGACATTGATGGTGAAACAGGGCGTAATGCCAAAGGAGATATTGTACGAGATCGTGTAGCCGTTAAACGAAAATTGGAATGTGAATGGGGAATGCTGACTCAATCGGAGATGCAGACGTTGCTAAATGCAGTAACGTCTGAATTCTTTGAAGTGAGTTATCCGGACCCTCAACTAGGACAAGCAACAAAGACCTTTTACGTTGGGGACAGGACAACCCCAGCATATTCCTGGGCTGAAAAATGAAGCCTTGGAGTGGGCTAATATGAATTTTATTGAAAGGTAGTTGGGTATATGTATCAAGTAACCGATAACTATAAACAAGCAATACAGAGCCTTTCACGTACATTTGATGGAAAAATAGTCATCGGGTCACAGACATACGGTGTAAATGACATTATCTCTTTTGACCTGGATGACGGATTAGGAACAGGAGATAAATTCACGCCGGGCGGTGGATACATGAACATGTTTGATGTAGAAATCGCGCGAGTTATAGAAGGAATAACGGAAGACACGGAAGGGAAACCTTACGTGTCTTTATTAGTTGGCGAACAATTCGAAGAAATACCTTTAGGCGTGTTCTGTCAAAAGATGTCGTAATAAACCGTAATAGCAAACGTACAAAAATAACCTTTAAAGACGGAATGTACAAGATGAACGGTATTTATAACAGTTCATTGACATATCCTAGCAACACTAGAGCAATTGTAGAAGAAATAGCGAGATTGACGGATACAGTCTTAGCTCCAAACTTATTAGTAGCAGACTATCCAGTCATGAAGAAGTTAGAAAAGACAACCATGCGTGAGGCTCTAGTCTACATTGCGCAATTAAACAATAGTTTTGTACGCTTTGACCGCTTAGGGCGATTGGAATTTATTAAACTGACAAACTCAAATAGACGAGTACCTAAATCGAACTACTATTTGAACGGATTGGAAAAGAATGAGGTTCTATACCGTGTAAATGGTGCAAAAAACGAAGTTACGACAGATTCAAACAAGAAAATAGTATATAGCGAAGGTTCAGAAACAGGGAATATTGTTGAATTCAAAAACCCTATCATGACGCAAGCGATATTGAATCGTGTTTACAACGAATTGAGAGATAATACCTTCTACCCATTCAATCTAAAATGGCAGGGCGATATGGCTATCTCAGCCGGAGAATGGATAAGCGTTGAATCATACGACGGACAATTTGTAAGTCTTCCTATACTATCGCAAAAAATGACGTTTAACGGCGGTTTTAGCGCGGTTTCTCATGGAAAGGCTAATACTACCTCCCAAGGAATCAAAGAGTATAAGGGAACACTAACGCAACAAGTGGAGTACTTAAACACATTGATTACAAGTCAAGGGAATGTGTATTCAGACGTTACAGAACCAACAAATCCTAAGAATGGCGATACCTGGTTTAAAACCAAATGGCGGATATGTAGAATTGTACGAACGCCAAAACGGAGCTTGGGTAAAAAAAGCGGATACGGCAGATATGGAACGCATCATCAGTAAGATTACGACTGATGAAGTGATCGCGAAAAAGATAAGTGCCGCAGTAGCACAGATTATCGAATTAAACGCAAACAAGATTGTAGCTGGTTCTATAGACCTGAATCGTGTACGTGTAGTCCATGGAACAAAAGAAATCTTGGGCGTTCGTGACGGGAAAGTATTTATTGATGTTTCCAATGTCGAGGACTTCAGAAGCCAATCAAGGAAGTCGAAGCCAAGCTCGAGATGAAAGCTGACAAACTCATCACAGAAGACCAATTGAAGCATCTACAAGACCAACAGCTTGTCATGATGCAAGAGATGAAGGCAAAAGCGACTCTGGAGACTGTCTTGGAGTGGAAGGCAAAGTATGAAGCGTTCGTTAAAACGAATGAGTCAGAAAGAAAACAAGCTCAAGATGACCTTGTAGCTCTCTCTCAACGCATGATTGGAATTCAGAATGATTTAGGCTCTATGACAGCTATTTGGAACGCTATCGATAGAAAAATGAAATTTGGGAATGAAGGGCTCTCGATTGGGAATCCTCAAGGAGATAGCTCGATTCTTGTGTCTGACAATCGAATTTCTATGATGAGTGGTGGTCGAGAAGTCATGAGCATTTCGCAAGGGGTTATCCATATCGACAATGGTGTATTCACGAAATCGATTCAAATTGGTTACTATGTGGAATCTCAATACAACGTAAATCCAAAATACAACGTTATTCGTTATGTAGGACCGTAGGAAGGAGGTAGACGATGGGAAAAACATATTTTGATGGTAACTGGCACGTATATTCAAGATACGAAGTCATTCCACTATCTCAAAATAAGCCCGAGAACTATTCTGATGTCGGTATCGACCTATGGATTGGGAACGACCCTGGCGGTTATCGTATCGAATTCGACCCGACCTACGGGGCGTATTTAGGCGTTCAATTCGCTGGAGATACTCAATATTGTGAAGGTTAGAGACTTATTTATTGCTGGCTCCGAGAAGTATCTCGGAAGGCTAAAATTCAGAGTTTATCACGATGATGATGGACAAGCGACACGTAAAATCTCTATTTGGTCGGGGTCAACAGAAGGCATCACATACGATGGTTGGTATGTAGGTAATTTAAGTACTAGCTTTACAGAAACATTCACCAAGATTCCACGAATGTCGACCATTGCTTCAGTAGAAGGTAAACGTGCTCTTGGAGAGGAACTTACCATCAATATCGAGCGTAAGGTTGAGAACTTTACTCACCAAGTTTGGTATAAAGTATGGGGTTCTGATTGGATAGACCTCGGAAAGAATATCGGGACGAGTGTTAAGTTCACGCCTTCCCCAGAGAATGCAAAGCTTAACGTAAACGTGGTTTCAAGCACGTTTGATATTTGTGTACGGACATTCGATGGTGAAAATCAAATTGGGCGTGATGAGTATAGTAATGGGTGGTATATAGGGCTGCCAGCAAATACACAACCTAAACTCCAAACCATAGAGTTGACGGATAAGGCAAAAGCAACCAAAGACATTGTGGGCAAGAACACGTTCGTCCAAACATTCTCCGAGATGGTTTGCACAATTTCAAGGAATGGAAGGGACTTACGGATCCACAATCAAGAACTTTTATGCCGAAGTTGTAGACCAAAAGATGTCAATCACTCAAACGGTGCGACATTCCCTGTTCTTCAAAAATTACGGTGATTTTCAAGTCCAAGCTTATGTGATTGATAGTCGAGGGCTCAAGTCCAATATAGTAACAGTCCCAATCAAGGTACTTCAATACTTCGCTCCTATGCTTACATTTGAAGCTGTGCGAGGTGGTGGAGACCAACAAACGATTGTAGTTCGAAGAACAGCTAAAATCTCACCACTCATTATTGATGGTGTCCAAAAGAACCCAATGCGTTTGAAATTCAAAGTGAAACCCGCTGATGATGGTTATTTTACTGAGAATAAAGGCGGGGGATTGATTCAAGAGTTATCAACTCGGTCACGAACTCGAATGCGGACTTGTTTGGAACGTTCTCAGCTGATAAGGCTTGGATTGTAGAAGGAACAATCTCCGATGCTTATGCTAAGCTTTTACGTTTACCGCTCCAATCGTAGGTCCTGAAGAAGTAGTCCAATGTAGGACTCGAAAGGGACTGGATTCGGTAAGGTATGGGAACGAGGAACAATCGATGCGAAGGGCGACATCTATTCTCATAACGAGCTCGTTCAAGTCGGAAGGCTTACTCAAATCAATGGGAAGTCTATCAAACTTACAGGCTCGGCAAACGATGCTACCAAGACAGGATTGTTCTATGCGTACAATATGAGCGACCTTCCACCAAATCTTGATACTTATCAACGATATGGATATTTGCAAGTTAATACACATCCAAACGATGAAAATTTTGCAATGCAAATCTACATCCCTCACAACACTGATGTAATGTATATGAGACGTAAAGTGAATACTTATGGATGGCAACCATGGACAGTTTTTAAACCAGGCAATGTTCCCGTATCGTCTGAATGGGAAACAGCAATATTAAAAGAAGGATGGCAACATTATACAAATTTTGGGAATGTTCAGTACTCAAGAACTAGTGAGGGGATAGTGTTTATTCGTGGTACATGTAGGAGAGGAAAAACGACTAAGGAAACTGTTTTATTCACGCTTCCCGAAAAATACAGACCATCGGTTGGATTGTTCAAAAAAGCTTTAAACAACAGTTATGGGTCCGCTATTATAGCCATATATCCGACTGGAAATGTGGTTATAAAAGATAATGTGGACGACCAATGGCTAAATTTAGATGATATTTCATTCAAGATATAGAGATATAGGAGGAACAAATATGAATTTAGAACAAAACAAAGATTCGCAAAACTCAACTAGAACGAGAAGTCGAAGAAGTTCGACAAGAGATTTATGAGAAAATCTGTTGAGAAATCAAAATTAGAGCAACAAGCTCAAAATATCCAAGATGCCATCGAAGTGAAGAGTAGAAGCGTAAGCACTAAGCAACAAGAAATCAACACTCTAGCCATCGCAATCGAGGTAATGGAACGTTGAATCCATTCTTCTCCGATGCGGTCGTAATCGCTGTAATAGGTGGCATTGTCAGCGTAATTACGACTAGAATATCCGCCCAATCCAAGAAACATACAAACGAAATCTTGAATCGATTGGGATGGGATGGCAGAGACAATCCAAGATGTTCGAATGGATGTTCAGAAAGTCGAGAGTATCGGAAACGACAATCGAGAAGGCATTCGAACTACAGCAAGATTCAGGGCTCTACGACACAATGTCGAGAAAGCCATTGAACGTGGATGGACAACAGTCGAAGAAGCTTCATGTGATTGGCAAAATTATATCAAGCTTATGTGAATTTAGGGTGGAAACGGAGAAATCCATGACTTGCATGAAATCTTCTTGAGATTGCCAATCAAATCAAAATCAGAAATCAATTTACAAACAAGAGAGGATGTTTAAATATGGAACAATTACAAGCAACAATCATTAACGGAATCGTGAGTATTTTTAGTCGTATTAGTAGGGTTAGCATTTACTGGTTTGAAAGGATTTATCCAAACAAAAGCAAGCGAATTAAAAAGCAAAAACGGATGCTAAGAATTACGAATTGAGCGAAATCAATCACCACACGGTCGTGAATGCGGTGGAACAAATCTTCAAAGATGTCCATGGGGCAAGCTAAGACAAATTCCAAAGCATTCGACAACTTTAACAAAGAATTAGAAAAAGCTGGAATCAACTTGGATGACGAATCCAAGAAAGTTTTGATTGAATCTGTCGTGAATGGATTCAACGAATTGAAAAAGATTGAAGGTTAAGAATACGGATCATAGAGGGCTCATGTGAGTCCTCTTTTTATTTAAGGAGGAATGAATATGGCAACAGTTAGAGAAGTCGTTGATTTTATTGTTTCGCTTGCAAAATTAGCTCAAGGTGTAGATGCTGATGGGGTGTATGGAACTCAATGTGCCGATTTGCCGAATTACATCTCATATCACTACTTCGGAAAGTGGTTAGCGGGCAATGCTATCAATTTACTAGATTCTGCGAAGGCTCAAGGATTTGAAGTGATTTATGAAGGTCCCGGAGTGGTTGCAAAAGCAGGGGATATCTTTGTAAAACATTTCGTGGCAGCAGATGGTATCGATTATGGGCATACAGGTCTTATTATTGAAGATTCAGACGGTTTCACGCTGAAGACTATCGAGCAAAAACATCGATGGTAACCGGAACTATCTTGAAAGTGGGTGGTCCTGCTCGATTCAACACACGTACTTATGATGGTATCGTTGGATACATTTCGTTTCCCTTATGGAACGGATACAAAGCAAACCAGTAGTGAGAGAAGGCTGGATTCAAGATTCGTTTGATGGTACTTTAAGAATCCAGATGGCACATATCCATTAAATACTTGGAAGAAGATTGATGGGAATTGCTCCGATTCAACAAGGAAGGATATGCTCTTGAAAATACGTGGTTCAAGGATGACGAAGGCTTCTGGTATTGGTTGAAAGCCGGGTGGCTATATATGGCTATCGGGTGGCAAAAACATTGGTGGCAAGTGGTACTTCTTCAAGAATAATGGAGAAATGCAAACAGGATGGATTCAGTACTTCGATAAATGGTACTATTGTGTACGAATGATATGGTGACATATTCTCAAAAGAGGCGAGAAAAGATTGATGGTAAATATTACTATTTTAATTCGAATGGAGATGCTTTGACCGTGCTGCAATTTACGTAGATGAAAGTGGTGCAATCCATTTCGAATAATAATAAAAACAAGCCTACCTTTCGAGGTGGGCTTTATTTTTGCATTTTCAAATTATTTTTATAAAAAGTGTTGACATACATATGTGTATGTTATATAATATAAATGTAAGGAAGAGGGTACAAAAGATAAAGGGGTAATCAAAATGAAAAAGAAGTAAAACAATTAGCAGAAAAATCGCAAAAGTAAACAACATTGAAATGGACAAAGCTTTAGAAATCACAAAAAGGCTTTGAATATTAAAGAAGAAACAAAAAGCAATCGAGAAAGAATACTACCTATTTAACGATAGCGAAACAGCGTATAAAGGTGTTGAAATGGTTCGCTGAAAAACAATTTTTGGAGATTCAAAAACTCTAGGCGAAATCTCTATCACATTCATCAAAATTTTGAATGTGTTAAAGAAAGACAGAAAAAGCCAGTCCAATTAGAAGTTGAAACACCTTATGGAACTTCTTCTCAATGGTATCCTAAAAAGTGTACTTTTAATTAAATAATAAAGGGGATAAAAACATAGAAAAATTAATAAAGATATAACGAATTTAATATTAGAAACAATTCCAAAAATATTATAGATATGAAAACGAATTTTTTAAAAAGAATGGAATAAAATTTCCAGATAATAATTGGCAAAAATTCAAACAAGGTGAAACAGCAATTGAAAAATGGGGGCTAGTCGAGTTGCTAATATGATTGATGACCTATTCACACCTTATGAGCAAATGCTTATCTCAGAAGCACAAATTGAGTATTATTTTTCTAATAGAAAATTAACAATAGATTTTCCATCATTCTTTATTGAATTTAAAAAGAAGCATTTAATGGAGTGGTTGAAAATCAACCTGATCGTTGGGGAATCAATAGAAAATATACAGCTCAAGGAAATATGACAACAACATTCCTAAGAATTGAAATTGAGAATACATTCTATCAAAATGGACTTTAAGTTTAATGTGGATAAAGTTCCAGCAGGAAGAGAAAATAGATTGAAATGGATTCAAAAATAATTTAGGAGAATTACGATGATTAACGATAGAGAATTTTTAAATCAACAATTAAATTTAATGATGGAGTAGTAGAAGATATTGAAGAATACGGTGAAGATGAACCTGTTTATGCAATCATGAATACAACATCAACTTGGGAGCAACGATCATTGTCGATTATTGGTACGTGAACGAACCACAAGTAAGAGATGATGTGGAAGACTCTAAACTAATTCTGAGCATTACGAGGAATTAGAAGAGCTCAAGAAGAGAAAACAAACAAATGAGCTTGTTTAAATTGATGGAAGAGTTCAGAAGTCAATTAGAGATATAAAATCAAGAAAATTAAAGATTAAAAAGCGGGCTAGTGATAGCTCGCTTTATTTGTTCCTATTTGTTCCGTGGAAACGGAAATGCTATGAAAAGCAAGAAATCAAACGTTGATTTTATAGCGTTTTTGAAACGTCGCGAAACACTAGGAAACGTTAAAACTGTAGCGCCTAGGGGAGTCGAACCCCTGTTATAAGAACCGGAATCTTATGTGATATCCACTACACTAAGGCGACATTCGAATAATAGTGTACCTAATTTTAAGGAGTTATGCAAGTTTGTTTTTGATGAGGGTTTAAAATTAGCACAAATTCGTGTATAATAGATTTATTCTAAATTAATTTTTTTCTTTTTCATTTGAGAACTGTGTGAATTTTTAGCGAGTTATCTGTGAAAAACCAAGGAGAAAAGGGGATAACAATGATTAAAAACAAGAAGTTAACGGTTCTTTTAATGACATTATTGGTTGCTCTTTTTGTAATATTTCAACAACCTAAAAATAGAATCTGCGGTTGTGGATAATGTGATTACAAGAATAGATATACAAAATAGCCAAGGAGAACCTTTAACACAGGGCGTTGGCTCTTGGGAAAACTTTCGATTAAGTGCAGAGTTTGCATTTAATAACGGTCAAGTACAGCCAGGAGATACTGCAACGATTCAATTGCCTGAAGAGGTAATATTTGTCGGAAAATCATTTGAAATTCGTGATGTAAACGGACAAGTAGTAGCGAATGCAACTATTGACTCTACAAGTAAACAAGCTGTATTAACCTTTACAAACTATGTTACACAGCGTGCAAGTTTTTCAGGAAACTTCAATATGACAGTCAGAGTCGACCACAATGTAGCACGTACAGCACAACAAATTCCGCTAACAGTAACCGTAAACCACACTCCAATGTATTCAGGAGTAGTCAATTATACTGGGATTGCCGGAATGGAACCTCAAGATTTCGCCAAATCTGGTTGGCAAGATCCAAATGATAATAGTAAGTTACATTATATTATATATGTTAACCAAAATTACCTTAATTTTACGGATATAATGATTGGCGATACAATTCAATACGAAAATGCGAAGATTGATAAATCGAGCTTTAGAGTGATGTCTGGAACTTGGTATACAGATACAACAGACAATTCTATTCGTCTAGGGTATCAAGAAGACGTAACAGCAAGTTATAGTCCACAGTTTTCAGCAGATGGTAAGTCATTCACGTTGAGTTTGAAACCATTTAATCCAAACCGAGGTTACTATGTAAAATACGATGTGGATTTACTAGGCGCTCCAGCAAATGGAATGCTTTTAAATAACAATGCTACGATGGAAGATTCGACGGGTTGGAAATCGGTAGCAGATGCTCAAATTGTTTACCAAGAAGATGGTGGTAATGCAAGAAGTAATATTTTCAAAGTGGAATTAACGAAAAAATCAGACACTGGTGAAAAACTACAAGGTGCGGAATTCGGATTATACTATGAAGGAACATTAGTGAAAACCGCAACTTCCGATGCTAACGGCGTTGTAACTTTTGATAGTTTAATCAAACCAAAATACACGATTAAAGAAACAAAAGCTCCAGCCGGATATGTTCTCTCTGAGGAAGAAATTACAGTAAACGTAGCGGATGCAGAAGGTGGCATTGTTCGTAAAGATGTAGTAAATAAAGCAGAAACCACTACTACAACTACTACAACTACAACGACGACTACAGAAGCGCCAACGACTACTGCAACTACTACAACAGAATCACCAACGACAACGACTGAATCCACAACGTCTTCAACGACGACAACGGAGTCTACAACAGAATCTACGACAACAGAAGAACCAACGTCTTCATCAACAACAACAGAAACTAGTACGACTGAAGGAGCTACTACAGAAACAACAGTGACGCCAAAAGAGTCCACGACTACTTCTGAAGCAGATCTTCCAAAAACTGGAACTTCTACAACTATTTTCACTACGATTGTAGGTGCTCTTAGCGTATTAGGTGGATTTGCGATTTTAATGAATCGTAAAGACGTAGACGTAAATCGTTAAAAATAAAATATGATTTGTATAAAAGACTGGAATGATTTCCAGTCTTTTTTGTTGAAAAGAGAGCAAAAAAGTATACGAAGAGAACAACATTACCATATATGGTAATTACCAAATATGGTAATGTTTAAGTGGGAGGGAAAATTATGAAAATAGAACATCAGATTGACCCAAGAACGTTAGAGTATGTGGATAGTAGACCGTATAAAGAGAAGGTGAAAATGCTTGCTGCTCTTAAACTGTTGGATAAGGAAGGATTAAGTCCTGCGATACTCGAAATGTGGGGAAATAAATCGCAGACTGAATTGAATATTCCAGTTGTATATACTAAAGAGGAGGCTTTAAAAAATGGATCAAAATCTGAAGCGTTCAATAGCACGCTTGTCATTGGATTGGGAGAACTACGAAAAAGACTTAGATTTAGATTTCACTCTAAAAGAAATGGCAGTAAGGATTACAGAGTTGAGACTTGTGTCCGGACTCTCACGTACCGAGTTTGCAGAAAAGGTTGGGATAAAACCAGCTCATTTGTCCCGGTTAGTTTCAGGACACCATAATCCCTCAATTTTATTCTTAGAAGAGATGGCGCAAAAAGTCGGAGCTCATTTAGAAATTTCTTTGTGATGGATGATGGAGAAACCTGCCATGAAAAGGTTAATAGGTAGATAGGGACTGAATGAGTCCCGAGAATTCATAAATCTTAACCAAATTGTAATCTGAGCACGGTTGCATTTCTGCTGTTTTATGTTAAAATATAAATGTGTTCAGAAATATGGATTCAAAGATACTGGAAATAAACGGGACGAATTACGACCCTATCTGGAGATGATTGGAGGAAGGTTTCGATGAATTATCTTAATCTATCTCATTTATTGGTTCCAGAAAGCAGAGTCGCTCTTCAAACGCGATTCCGTATTTTACAAGCCATCGCAACGTATCAACCGATTGGACGAAGAGCTCTTGCAAAAGTGGTTCAGATGTCCGAGCGCACACTTCGTAACGAATGTGAGGATATGAAAGCATTAGACCTCATTGAAGTACAAGGGTCAGGAATGCGACTCACGGAAGTTGGTGAATTTATATTAGAACGGTCGGATGATTTGAAAAACAACTTTATCCAGATGAGTCTGGTGGAACATAAGGTGGCTAAAACCTTAGGCGTTCAATATGTAAAAGTTGTGGATGATCCGGCAAAAACATCTGAGCTGGTACAAGAGATTATGGATGTCCTTTTACCGCTTGGAACTTCCATTATCGCCATCACTGGGGGCCAAACGATGGTCCGTGTCAGCGAAGGATTCACAAAAGACATTTCAGTGAACCGAGACCTAACGATTGTTCCTGCAAGGGGAGGAATGTTTGGGTCGATGCTGATTCAAGCCAATAATGTTAGTGAGAAAATGGCGACTGGAATTGGCGCTCATCATGAAGCGTTATTTGTTCCAGAACATGTCCAACAGGCGACATATGCACCGCTAATGCAAGAACCTTCAGTCGCAAAGACGATAGGTCTCATGAAAAAGGCGGAGTGTTTGTTATATAGCGTTGGAAGTGCTATTATAATGGGAGAGAGACGTGGCCTCACAGAGCAACAAATGGCTACGTTAAAAAAGAAGAAAGCAATTGGCGAAGCGTTCGGTTGTTTCTTCGATGCAGAAGGAAATGTGGTGTTGAAAATCCCACGAGTAGGGCTGCATCTTAGTGATTTATCTACGATTCCACATTCGATTGCCGTTGTGGAAGGCGCAGAGAAGGCACCTGCTTTAAAAGCATATGCCAAATTAGCTCCAGTGGATCGCACTTGGTTTGTGATTGACAAGGAGACATCAGAGTTGGTTTTGAACGGGGCAACCCGCAAAAAATAAAAATAAAAAATTCCTAGGAGGAAAAACTATATGACAGTTAAAGTTGGTATTAACGGTTTCGGACGTATCGGTCGTTTAGCATTCCGTCGTATTCAAGATGTGGAAGGATTAGAAGTTGTTGCAATCAATGACTTAACAGACGCTAAGCAATTAGCTCACTTGTTAAAATATGATTCAACTCAAGGACGTTTCAACGGTGAAGTTGAAGTGTTAGATGGAGCTTTCCGCGTTAACGGTAAAGAAGTTAAAGTACTTGCTAACCGTAATCCTGAAGAATTACCATGGGGTGAACTAGGCGTTGATATCGTATTAGAATGTACTGGTTTCTTCACTTCTAAAGAAAAAGCTGAATTACACTTAAAAGCTGGCGCTAAACGCGTTGTTATTTCTGCACCTGGTGGAAATGACGTGCCTACAGTTGTATTCAACACAAACCACAACATTTTAACAGGTAAAGAAACTGTTATCTCTGGTGCTTCATGTACTACAAACTGCTTAGCTCCAATGGCTAAAGCATTAAACGATAAATTCGGTATCGTTGAAGGTTTAATGACAACAATCCACGGTTACACAGGTGACCAAAACACATTAGACGCACCTCACGCTAAAGGTGACTTACGTCGTGCTCGTGCTGCAGCAGTTAACATCGTTCCTAACACAACTGGTGCTGCTAAAGCTATCGGATTAGTAATCCCAGAATTAAACGGAAAATTAGACGGAGCTGCACAACGTGTTCCTGTTCCAACAGGTTCATTAACTGAATTAGTAACAGTTTTAGAAAAACCAGTTACTGCTGAAGAAATCAACGCAGCTATGAAAGAATTAGCTAACGAATCTTACGGATACACTGAAGATCCAATCGTATCTTCTGATATCGTAGGTATCACTTATGGTTCATTATTCGATGCAACTCAAACTAAAGTAATGACTGTAGGCGACAAACAATTAGTTAAAACTGTTGCTTGGTACGATAACGAAATGTCATACACTGCACAATTAGTTCGTACTTTACAATACTTCGCAAAACTATAATTTAAACTATAGATTTAGCTAATCGTATCTATTTTCTCAGGGCGATGGAAGCATTCGCTTCCTCGCCCTGTTTTCATAATGTGAGTAATGCACTCGCTCCAAATAAAAATGTAGGAGGCTATTTTATGGCTAAAAAAATCGTTACAGACTTACAAGTTGAAGGAAAGAAAGTTTTAGTTCGTGTGGACTTTAACGTTCCTTTGAAAGATGGCGTGATTACAGACGATAACCGTATCGTTCAAGCATTGCCAACAATCAAATACTTAATCGATCACAACGCTAAAGTGATCTTATTCTCTCACTTAGGTAAAGTGAAATCTGAAGAAGACAAAGCTAAATTGAGCTTACGTCCAGTTGCAGAACGCTTATCTGAGTTATTAGAAAAACCAGTGACTTTCGTTCCAGAAACTCGTGGAGAAAAGTTAGAAGCTGCTATTAATGCTCTTAAAGATGGCGATGTTTTATTATTCGAAAATACTCGTTTCGAAGATTTAGATGGCAAGAAAGAATCTAAAAACGACCCTGAATTAGGTAAATATTGGGCTTCTTTAGGCGACTTATTCGTTAACGATGCATTCGGTACAGCTCACCGTGCGCATGCTTCAAACGTTGGTATTGCAAGCAACCTAGAATCAGCTGCTGGATTCTTGATGGAAAAAGAAATCAAGTTCATCGGTGGTGCAGTCGATAACCCAGAACGTCCATTCGTGGCAATCTTAGGTGGAGCGAAAGTTTCAGACAAGATTGGTGTTATCAACAGCTTACTAGACAAAGCTGATAAAGTTCTTATCGGTGGAGGGATGGCTTACACATTCTTCAAAGCAATGGGACGTGAAGTAGGTCTTTCATTATTAGAATTAGACCGCGTTGAATTAGCAAAAGAAATTATGGAAAAAGCTGGCGACAAATTAGTGTTACCAATCGATAACGTTGTTGCTAAAGAATTCTCTAACGATGCTGTAGCTACAATCGTTGATTCAGATTCTATCCCAGCAGACCAAGAAGGTTTAGATATCGGACCTAAGACAGTTGAATTATTTGCAAGCTACTTAAAAGATGCAAAAACTGTTGTATGGAATGGACCAATGGGTGTATTCGAATTACCAAACTTTGCTAAAGGAACAATCGGTGTATGTGAAGCTATCGCTAACCTAGAAGGCGCAACTACAATCATCGGTGGTGGGGACTCAGCTGCTGCTGCAATCTCACTAGGCTACGCTGACAAATTCACTCACATTTCAACAGGTGGTGGAGCTTCTCTAGAATATCTAGAAGGTAAAGAACTACCAGGTGTTGCTGCTATCAGTGATAAATAATTTTAAACATTTAAAAGGAGATGTTGTGTATATGCGTAAACCAATTATTGCCGGAAACTGGAAAATGAACAAAAACCCAAAAGAAACTCAAGCTTTTGTGGAAGCTGTTGTTGGTAAATTACCTTCAGGCGAACGCGTAGAAAGTGCTATTGCTGCTCCTGCAGTTGACTTAGTCACTTTATTAGAATATGCGAAAGGATCAGAATTAAAAGTAGCTGCTGAAAACTGCTACTTCGAAGATGCTGGTGCTTTCACTGGTGAAACTTCACCTAAAGTATTAGCTGAAATGGGCGTGCACTACGTAGTGATTGGCCACTCAGAACGTCGTGAGTATTTCCACGAAACTGACGAAGATATCAACAAAAAAGCACATGCTATTTTCAGAAACGGCTTAACACCAATCATTTGTTGTGGTGAAACTTTAGAAACTTACGAAGCAGGAAAAGCTTCAGAATTCGTAGGCGGACAAGTTTCTGCAGCATTGAAAGGTTTATCAAACGAGCAAGTATCATCATTAGTGATTGCTTATGAACCAATCTGGGCTATCGGAACTGGTAAATCAGCATCTCAAGATGACGCTCAAAAAATGTGTAAAGTTGTTCGTGACGTTGTAGCAGCTGACTTCGGTCAAGAAGTTGCTGACAAAGTTCGCGTTCAATACGGTGGATCTGTAAAACCAGAAAACATTGCTGAATACATGGCTTGTCCAGATGTGGACGGAGCTCTTGTAGGTGGAGCAAGCTTACAACCAGATTCATTCTTAGCTTTATTGGAGGCAGTAAAATAATGGCAAAATCACCAGTTGCAATCATTATCTTAGATGGGTTCGGATGGAGACCAGAGGTTGAAGGTAATGCCGTTGCACAAGCAAAAAAACCAAATTTTGATCGTTATTATAACGAATTCCCTCATACAACATTAAAAGCTTCTGGATTAGATGTAGGTCTACCAGATGGCCAAATGGGGAACTCAGAAGTAGGTCATACAAACATCGGTGCTGGACGTATCGTTTACCAAAGCTTAACTCGTATCGACAAAGCAATCCAAGAAGGCGAATTCGAATCAAACCCAGCATTAAACGGTGCATTTAACCACGTAAAAGAAAATGGCTCTGCATTACACTTATTCGGATTGTTATCTGATGGTGGGGTACACAGCCACATCAACCACTTATTAGCATTAGTGGAAACAGCTAAAGCAAAAGGAATCGACAAAGTGTACATTCATGCATTCATGGATGGACGTGACGTAGACCCTAAAGCTGGTCCTTCTTACATCAAAACATTAGAAGACAAATTAGCTGAAGTAGGCGTTGGAGAAATCGCAACAGTTTCAGGTCGTTACTATGCAATGGACCGTGACAAACGTTGGGAACGTGTGAAATTAGCTTATGATGCAATTGCTCATAGCGAAGGCCCACAATTCGAAAGCGCACAAGCTGTGATCGAAGATAGCTATGCTAAAGACGTTACAGACGAATTCGTTATTCCATCAGTAATCGTTAAAGATGGCAAACCAGTGGCAAAAGTTGAAAACAACGATGCAATCATCTTCTTCAACTTCCGTCCTGACCGTGCAATCCAATTATCAAATGCGTTCACAGATAAAGAGTGGACAAACTTTGACCGTGGTGCACGTGCTACAAACGTTAAATTTGTGACAATGACTTTATATAACCCAAGCGTGGATGCAGAAGTTGCATTCCCACCAATTCCAATGACAAACGTTCTTGGTGAAGTGTTATCTAAAGCAGGCCTAGCACAATTACGTATTGCCGAAACTGAAAAATATCCACACGTAACATTCTTCATGAATGGTGGACGTAACGAAGAATTCCCTGGCGAAAACCGTATTTTAATTCCTTCTCCAAAGGTTGCAACTTACGACTTGAAACCAGAAATGAGTGCTTATGAAGTAGGAGATGCATTATACAACTCAATCATCAATGATGAAAATGATGCCATCATCTTAAACTTCGCAAACCCAGATATGGTTGGACACTCAGGAATGTTAGAACCAACAATCAAAGCGATTGAAGCAGTGGATGAAAACTTAGGTAAAGTTGTTGACGCCATCCTTGAAAAAGGCGGTAGCGCAATTATCTTTGCTGACCACGGTAACTCAGAAACAATGATTACACCAGAAGGAACACCACATACTGCACATACAACAGTACCAGTACCAGTGATTGTTACGAAGAAAGGTGTAACATTACGCGAGGGTGGACGTTTAGCAGACGTTGCTCCAACTATGCTTGATTTACTAAATGTGGAAAAACCAGAAGAAATGACTGGTGAATCATTAATCGAAAAATAAAGAAAACCTTATCAAAGGTTGAAAGTCTGATGATTTTCGATTAAAATAATAACGTACAAAATAAATATTAAAGGAGTTAATAAATCATGCCATTTATTACAGATGTATTAGCAAGAGAAGTACTAGACTCACGTGGGAACCCAACTATCGAAGTTGAAGTTTACACAGAAAGCGGAGCGTTCGGACGCGGTATGGTTCCTTCAGGAGCTTCAACTGGTGAATACGAAGCAGTTGAATTACGTGACGGCGACAAATCTCGTTACTCAGGAAAGGAGTTCAAAAAGCAGTTGACAATGTAAACAACATTATCGCTGAAGCTATCTTAGGTTACGATGTTCGTGAACAAATGGCGATCGACAAATTAATGATCGAATTAGATGGTACTCCAAACAAAGGTAAATTAGGAGCTAACGCAATCTTAGGCGTATCTATCGCTGTAGCACGCGCAGCTGCTGACTACTTAGATCAACCTTTATACCAATACTTAGGTGGATTCAACACTAAAGTATTACCAACACCAATGATGAACATCGTTAACGGTGGATCTCACTCAGATGCTCCAATCGCATTCCAAGAGTTCATGATCTTACCTGTTGGTGCTCCTTCATTCAAAGAAGCTTTACGTTGGGGTGCTGAAGTATTCCACGCATTGAAAGGTATTTTACACGACCGCGGTTTAGTAACTGCAGTAGGTGACGAAGGTGGTTTCGCTCCAACATTCGAAGGAACTGAAGATGCTGTAGAAACAATCTTAGCAGCAATCAGAAAAGTAGGTCTAGAACCTGGTAAAGATGTTTACTTAGGATTTGACTGTGCTTCATCTGAATTCTTCAAAGATGGCGTATATGACTACACAATCTTCGAAGGTGAAAAAGGTGCTAAACGTACTCCAGCTGAACAAGTTGAATACTTAGCAGAATTAGTTGAAAAATACCCAATCATCACAATCGAAGATGGCTGTGACGAAAACGACTGGGATGGATGGAAATTATTAACTGAACGCTTAGGCGGTAAAGTTCAATTAGTTGGTGACGACTTATTCGTAACTAACACTGAAATCTTATCTCGTGGTATCGAACAAGGTATTGCAAACTCAATCTTAATCAAAGTTAACCAAATCGGTACTTTAACTGAAACATTCAACGCAATTGAAATGGCTCAGAAAGCTGGTTACACTGCAGTTGTTTCACACCGTTCTGGTGAAACTGAAGATGCTACAATTGCTGACATCGCAGTTGCAACAAACGCTGGACAAATCAAGACTGGTTCATTAAGCCGTACAGACCGTATTGCTAAATACAACCAATTATTACGTATTGAAGATCAATTAGGTGACTTAGCTGTTTACCAAGGTCTATCAGCGTTCTACAACTTAAAAAATAAATAATTCCTAGGAATTACGGAGGGAAAGCAGATTGCTTTCCCTCCTTTTTTGTGCAAAAATTGAGAGGTTTTAAATAACATTCGAAAAAGCCCTTTGTTGAAAAGGATACGATACCTGGTTAATATCCGTTTTTACATAATGGACATGGTTGTGAGGCACCGCCTCAAGCCTAGGGTCTTTCGGCTTCAAAGCTTCAAAGAGGGAGTAGCGAATACATTCGCAACTCCCTCTAGTTCACATTTGATGCAGTTCTCACTACCATATCCATTATAAACGGATATTTTGGTATCGTATCCTTGTTCAATAAGCACCCTATTTTTTCCAGTAAAGAGAAGAGTATAAAGAGGACGTTTGAAAAATGATAACCGTGGATAGCCGTTATAGTGGAATGAGTGATGGGGGATAGCATTGAATGTGAATTACGCGGAGTAGAAACACTTTTCGTATTCCGCGTTTGAAGCTCAAAGACCAAGAGACTAGGCTTTTGGCGTGCCCCATCACAAACGCACTATATTCAAAACGGCTATCAAAATCAGGTTATCATTTTTTAAAACTGGTGAAAGACAGCAAAATAGTTATAGTAAACCGCAAGAAAGGGATAAGAGCTTTTAGAGATTTTCATTGTAAAACTAAATTATGAAAGCGAAATCATAATGAACGGAGGGGATTTTGATGAAAGTCGCAGTTGGTATTGATATTGGGGGAACAAAAGGTAGCTGTTGCGTTGATTAACGAGAATGGGAGAGATTGTTAGTCGTTCTCAAAGCCCAAGCCAAAACTGAGAGTGCCGAAAGTTTGTATCAGGGAGTGGTCCAACTCGTGCATAGAGTACTCAATGATAAATGATTTACGTATTCAAGATACGTATGGGTATTGGTGTTGGATTTGCCAGGGAAAGGTAGATGTGGAAAACGGGGTAGCTGATTTTTCCAAAAATAATATACCTTTGGGCAAATTTTTCCAATTGTAGAAACGATTAAAAGGAAACGTACGAGACGATATTCCAGTGAAACATCGATAATGACGTAAAAAGTAGCTGCCTATGCGGAATATCGATTACTCAATCTAAAAACCCGTACAGACATGTTTGGATACGTCACTGTATCAACAGGAATCGCAGCCACCAACATCGTCAATAATACGATCTTTACGCGGGGAAGGTTTTTCAGGAGAAATTGGGTTTGTCAAAAGTGCCTTACTTTGAATGTCTCGAATCGTTAGAAGTGAGCTTGTTCAGGTGTCGGATATCGAGCGTACAGGACGAGAGATTGTACGAAGATGTAGACATTAACAACGAAAAGACGTCTTTTGATAAAATGGCGCAATGGTGAGGAAGCGGCTACAGAATCATCGAAGAGACAGCTATAGGGATTAGCAAGTGCATTGCATGGAATGGTCTGCTTACTGGATCCAAAAGTGATTGTGTTCGGAGGTAGCGTTTCAAACTACAATCCCAGACTTTTATAGAACTCGATGAAAGAAGAGTTAGGGAGAACTCTTGCATCACGAACAAAAACATATTTCTAGAAACATATCCAAAGCATCAACCATTAAGGGAGATAATGGAATTATTGGAGCCGGGACTGCTCGTAGTAGAATAGCAAACGATAGAAAATGCTAGGATTTCTAGCACTTTTTATTTACCTTTCATTTTTCGCGTGTGAGATAAACTATTTTAGTAAATTTATCTCATAGAAATCTCTTTGATTATCAAAAAACATCAGTTTATTGAAAGGATAGTGGGGAATCACATTGAATGTGAATTAGGTGGAGTTAGGAATGATTTCCTTACTCCACCTTTGAAGCTTCAAAGGTGAGAGACATAAGGCTCGAACCAGTGTCCCACTATGACCTTTTCAATATAAAACTGATGTTTTTAGATAATCAAAAAGATGCCCTACTTTATAAAGTTTAGGGCATCTATTCAAGAATTGTTAAATAGCCTACTTTCCCTTTGCGAGGGGAGATAAACTAAGTAAAAGTTCATCTTTATAGATGATTAGAAAAGAGTCCCTCGGACTTTATAATGACATTAATGGCGGTCACGACTGATGTGAATTAGCAGATTCTTGAAGAGAATTCTTCTAGAATCTGTTTGAAGCTCGGTAGGGTTGAGACCGTGACTCAACCCGGTGTAGCCTTTTAAGTCATTATAATAACGTCCGAGAGGACTCTTTTAATTTTATTCTAGAAAGTAAGGAGATAATCTTTCTTGGTTTATCTCACTAAGCCTACCGCTTTTTCCATCTTGCGTAGTGTTTTATTCGCTACGTAATTTGCTTTTTTAGCCCCTTCATCTAGAATCTCATCTAACTTATCAGATTTTTAGTAACTCATAATAACGCTCTTGGATGGGTTCCATAACTGCGATAATGGCATCGGCTAATTCTTCTTTAAATTGGCCATAACCTACACCTTTGAAGCGTGCCACAAGTGATTCAATACTTTCACCAGAGAAAGCAGAGAAGATGGTTAATAGGTTCGATACGCCAGGTTTTTCAGCTGGGGCGAATTCAATCACACCACTTGAATCAGTAACCGCGCTCTTAATCTTCTTACGAATCACAGATGGCTCATCCAGCATGCTGATGTATTCTTTTCACGTTAGCGTCTGATTTACTCATTTTCTTCGTTGGCGTTTGAAGACTCATGACACGAGCGCCAGCTTTTGGAATAAATGGTTCTGGCATTACAAGTAATTTGTTGCCATTTCCGTAGCGACTGTTGAAGCGTTCAACGAAGTCACGTGTTAATTCCATATGTTGTTTTTGGTCTTCTCCAACAGGGACCACTTCAGCATTATATAAAACGATATCGGCTACCATTAGCGGAGGGTAGGTTAATAACCCTGCCGAAACAGATTGTTGCTTTTGAGATTTATCTTTGTATTGCGTCATACGTTCTAATTCACCAACGCCGACATTACATTGAACGATCCATGCAGCTTGTGCGTGTGCAGGAACTTCTGATTGTACGAAGATCGTTGACTTTTCAGGGTCAAGACCAATCGCAAGGTAAAGTGCTGCAAGCGAACGTGTTTGCTCTTTTAATTTTTTTGGATCTTGTGGAACGGTAATCGCATGTTGGTTTACGATACAGTAAGTACAATCGTACTCATCTTGCAAAGCAACGAAGTTTTTCATCGCTCCAATATAGTTCCCGATAGTTGGGATGGCTGAAGGCTGTACGCCTGAGAAAATTCTTTTTTTAGACATATAAAGTGCTCCTTAAACTTGTTAGTTTTATTATACCTTATTTTAAAAGGGATTTTTCATGAAAAATAGTTATAACTATTTTTCAACGTTTGTGAATTCAGCAAAATTTTCTAAAGTCTGTGAAACAATCACGAAATGAAAGCGAGTGAAAAATGTTATGAAACAATAAAATTTTTCATCAAATAGTGAAAAAAGTTTGTGAAAATCTAAAAAATATCAAAAATCATATAGATTTTTTTATATATATCATATATAATAATACACGTAGATAAGACCGAGATCATTAGAAGAGGAGGACATCGACGAATGGTTACATTATATACATCACCTAGCTGCACATCTTGTCGTAAAGCTCGAGCTTGGTTAGAAGAACATAACATCGCGTACACAGAAAGAAACATTTTTTTCAGAACCATTAACAATCGACGAAATTAAAAAAACATCCTACGAATGACAGAAGACGGAACTGAAGAGATTATCTCAACTCGTTCAAAAGCATTCCAAGAGTTAAAAATCGATTTAGATGAAGTTCCATTAAATCAACTATTTCTCATTAATCCAAAAACAACCCAGGATTACTACGTCGTCCCAATTATGTTAGATGAAAAGAGATTCCAAGTAGGATATAACGAAGACGAAATTCGTCGTTTCTTATCAAGAGAAGTACGAGCATATGAATTAGATATGGCTCAACGTTTAGTCAACTTTTTAAAGAAAACTAGCCCCGAGAATTCAGGGCTTTTTTTGTGCACAAAATGAATTAGTTATTTGGAAAAAGATGGAAATAATAATTCACAAGCGAACTGCTTGCAAAAAAAGAACCTCAACTTGAGGTTCTTTTTTTATAATTCTTTATAGTAATACACAGCTAGTTGTGTACGGTCTCTTAACTCTAACTTCTCGAGTAAAGCGGATAAGTAATTTCTAACCGTTCCTTCGCTGAGATACATTTTCTCAGCGATTTCTTTATTGTTAAAGCCTTCTGCAACTAGATAGAGCAGTTCATTTTCACGTTCGCTTAAATGAGCGCTTGATTTCTTCTCAAATGTTTTCTTCACCGGCATTTCTATCGTTGAATCATAAACAATTTGCCCGTTCATTACTGCTTCGATGGCTGGCAGGATGCCTTTAATATGTTGTTTTAATAAATATCCTCTGCAGCCAATCGAGAGTGCCTTTTGTAATATACTCATCATCTTGGAAGGTCGTTAGGAATAAAATATTTGCTTCCGGAAAGTCCTTTAAAATTTCATGTGCTGCCTCAATTCCACTAGTTGGTTCCATACGAATATCCATCAAAACGAGGTCTGGTTGATGAGTAATATATAATTCAACAGCATCCTTTGCTCGTCCTACCCAGTTCCCTACCACTTCAATATGGTCTTGAACAGATAGAATGGTTTCTAAGCGCTTGCAAGCACTAGAAAAGTCATCGTCGATAAGAATCGTTTTAATCATGGTTGACCTCCTGTTTTAGGGAATACGGATAAAGATGTCATATCCGTTTGTTGTTTGTAATGTCATAACTCCCTTTATGTTTCTCCACCAGTTCTTTTCATCATCGTGAGTCCCATTCCCGGGGTGTCATTATCAGTTTTCGCTCCCATTATCTTTTATATTGAATCGTGTAATAGTTGTTTTGTTCTAGTAAAGAACAATTGGATGTTGATTTCCATTTGAATACTTCATAAAAGTTCGTATCATTTCTTTACAGATGGTAAGAATGTCGTATTTCAAATCCGATTGGAATTTCATCCGAGATTGTATTTTTGATAATTGACTTTGCGCCTTCTTCTCAAGGGGTGAAGAATTTCGTCCATCTTTTTGAGAAAGTAAGAAGGAGTCATCGTAAAGGTTGATGAATCGTTGAACGAATTTCGTCCATTCCGTTTTGAAGGATTCCCAGAAACTTGTTCTAACTTTTTCTCACAACAGGTTCATTGGTGATAATTTGCAGGGCTTCTAGTTGCATAATCGAAGCACTGAGCGTATGTCCGATTTGATCGTGCAAGGCGTGAGAAATACGATTCCGTTCCTTAAGAGTTGCGACTTCCATTTGCTTTTAAACGTTTCTTCTTGGCTAAATTGTTGTCTTTGCAATAGAGCGAAGTCGTTCATGCTCTAAGTCATCTTGAATATGGTGACTCTTCGTACGAAATTCTTTATCATAGCGACTACGTAAAATGAGATACGCTCCAATGACCGATAGTAGTAATGTTAATAAATCTGGTCGCAGTAAAAGGAGGACTCCGGCAAAAAAGCTCCAGGGAGTCCCAAATAGTTGAGCAGCATGCATGATGAAAAATAGAAAGATACAATCCTGTTTCAGGATAGAAGATGCATAAAGCACCAGATATCACTAGGGAAATGCGTTGAATCCAACTATTTTCAAAAAAACTTCATGGATAGAGACAGAATAAAAATACAAAGTCCTAGAAAATATCGTAAAGACTTCTGTATGTTGTCCCATTAAATACATACTAATCAAAACTAAAAAAACATTAACTTTCTAAAAAAACGTCCGCACATGCTTTCACCTCCAAAGACGTCTTTTTCTCTTCAGTGTAGCCCAAATAGGGAGAAATATCTACTCATTTATGACAAATGTCATATGCAACTAACGACATTTGACACTAGTTTGTAACAAGCGTGGTCGATATACTAAGAGTGTAAAAACAATCAATGAGGTGAGGACATGGAAAATAGTATCCAAGTAAAGAGTCTTGTAAAACGATACAAAGACCTAATGGCATTAAATCATTTTGATATTGAAATTCGTAAAGGAGAGCTTCTAGCGCTTCTTGGGCCAAACGGATGTGGGAAAGACAACAGCGATTAACTAGTATGTTAGGATTTTTTTAACCTTTGATAGTGGTGAAGTAACGGTTTTAGGAGAAAGCAAGTTTCCGTTATCAAGTAAAGTACGACGTGAAATCGGGATTGTTCCACAAGATTTAGCGTATTTAGATAATTTAATCAGTAGAAGAAAACATTGATTTCTTCTGTGGGCTCTATATTTCAGATCCAAAGCAACGTAAACAATATGTACAAGAAGCTATCGAGTTTGTAGAACTACAAGAGTTCCGCAAATTTGTTCCAAAGAAATTGAGTGGTGGATTGAAACGCCGCTTGAACATCGCTTGCGGAATCGTGCATAAACCAAGTTTAATTTTCTTTGATGAACCAACTGTTGCGGTAGACACACAAAGTCGTTCATTTATTTTAGAAGGAATTCGCAAGCTCAATGAACAAGGAAGCACGATTATTTATACAACGCACTACTTAGATGAGGTGGACGGGTTAAGTGACCGAATCGTGATTATGGATAAAGGGAAGAGTATTGTTTCAGGTACTTCTCAAGAATTGAAGAAATCTATTGCAACTTCTGAAATTATCCAAGTAGAACTTTCAACAGTTCCAACAGAAGAACAAGTGGCTCGCTTAAAACAAATTCCACACGTTCTTGTATTAGAGCATCATAAAGATCATTTGAAATTTAACTTCGAACAAGGAACGAATCACTTACTTCACGTGGCAAATGCCCTTGAAGAATTGAACTTAAGCTATGTTCGTTTATACAGTGAACAGCCAAGTTTAGATGATGTGTTCTTGCATACACAGGGAAAGGACTTCGAGATTCATGAAGACATTCTTAAAAGTTATTTACTTATTTATCAAAAGACGCTTTAAAAAGACTTTTTCATTCTCGTTTTTGGGTGTTACTATATCCAATTATCTTGATTTCACTCTATTTCGTATCCTTTTTCAGGAATCATGAACCAAGACATGGGACGAGTTCAGTGTAGCCATGACAGCCGACAACCCTATATCACCATGTATTTGAACAAGCCGGAGATTACTTCGAAATTATCGATGTTGAGTCAGAGGAAGCAGGGAAAGAACTCGTTACAGATGATAAAGCAGACGGATTTCTTTGAAAGAGAACTTAGATGTAGTGGTTAGCAAATCGATCGGGATTCCGCAAAGCGTATGAAAAATGTAGCGACACAAATTAAACAAGTTCAAAGCCTTGACAAGGGGCAGCAAGTCATCGATTTTAATCAAGAGCTGGGTGACGCAGGAGACGACGGATGTGAGTCAAGGGACGATGATATTTTACAGCGCATCTGCTAGCTTCACGATGTATTCTATGTTTTAGTGGTGTCGTTTGTGCAGCCTATTTAAACGGAAACTTTATCACCGATTGGACGACGTATTATGGGCAGTCCCATTTAGCAAAGGCAAAACTCATTATCAACTGCTTCTTACGATTGACTTATTACTCAATATCGCTTCAAACGCAAACTCATGCTAGGTTATACGACACAAGTATTGAAAATTAATCTATTTGCAGATTGGGCAGGAAGTCTCTCTTATGTTGATGGGAAATGTATTTGGAATTGCAGCAGGGCTTTTATAGGAACCAATCAAAAACTAACGATGCATGGGACGAATTATCTTCGTTAATGCAAACCCTCGTCCTTTCAGCACTTGCTGGGAATGATGGGAACGGCAATGAAAGGATTTTGCCAACACCTTTATGCCAGGATTTAACCAATTTAATCCAGTCGCATTAATGGTTACAGGATTTTTATCAATTAAATCGCCTTGTAGGCAGTGCGCAGCTGGCAGAACCTATCTATTACTTGGCGATATACACTAGCACTTCTAGGGATGTGCACTATGGAGATTAAGGAGAACACGTTATGATAGTCTATAAATATTTTTCTAAAAACTGGCTTATCGATTAAAATCATATGCGATTATTTTTCTTTAGTCATCTTTATGGAATGGTGCTTCTCAAGTGCTAGGAAATCAACGAAGTCATCAGGGTTTAAAGACACAAAATATAAAGTCGTTATTAAAGACGAATCAGAATGGAACATAGCGACATTATCAATGCAATTATAGCCTTACTTGAAAGAAGCATCATAAAGTTCACAGTAACCACATCAGACGATCACAGCATGAAAGAGGCTGATTTATGCAGCTGATGTAGATGGTGGCAATTTGGATTCCTTCAGACGTTGATGCACGAATCGATGAAAATGGGAAAGAAGCAGTGGAATATGGAAATTGCAAAATTCTCTGAACGGAAATTTGCTTCGTGAGTATGTCAATTCGTATATTCGCTATGCTGTAGTCCTAAAAAACAAAGGAAACTTCAGTAAAGAAAAATATGGATAAAATATTAAAGTCGAGGAAGCTACATGTGTGTGTTCTCTCAAAAGATAACGCTATGAAGATAAAGACAGTCATGCAAAAATGGGGTAGAAAGATCTATCTTGCTATACATATCCATTTGTTTATATATCAGTATCATTTATGTTCTTGGGACTAATTTTTCTACTTGAAAATGATGAAGTGGCGAAAAGAATAATGATTGGTATGAAGAATACGAAATCAAGTGACCTTGGAGAAAATTCCTTGGAGGATTAACATTTCGTCTTTGAATTATCATTGCTATTAATTTAGTATTTGTATGCATTGTAGCACCAAGTTTTCTATGCCAGTGCATCTAGCTCTTAAAATGATTCTCGAGTACGCATATGGCCTAGCAGCTTACGCATTAGCATTCTTTTGCTCAGTGTCATTATTGGGGATAATACGTTATGGGTTATTCTGCAGCAAGTACAGTAGTAGCGATGGGATTATCTTTCATCTCAGGGAATTTTTGGTTCCATTAGAGTTACGTGAGTCCATTAGCATTAGATATCGCAAAATTTTTCCCAGTATATTATGATTGTGCAGCTGCAAACGATACTGGCTACTGATTTTTGTCAAGTTATGTTGGAAATTTAGGGATGATTCTTACTGTTTGGAGTACTTTTATGTATTTAGCATTTAGTGTTCAACACTTACGTACGAAACAATTCGGTCTTAGCTTTAAAAAAGCCTAAGCTCTATTAATTATAAGAGAAGAAGCAAGATCGTTTAGGGCCCCACTTCCATCATATTCACCCTTCCAAAAATAAGAAATACGAATGGGTGGTATTTAGAAACTAGCTTTGGGTGGATGCTAAAAAATTAGCGAGAAATAATTTAGAAAGAAGATTCCAAAGAAGCCTGCGGATTTTATAATCGCAGTAACGGGGAATCGCATCGAATGTGAGGGAGAAAGACAGAAATAGCCTAAATATATTTATGTATTTAGGCTATTTCGTTTTCTTTCCCCCACAAAGTTGAATAGGAATGAGCTAGCTGGAAACAGCGAAGCTCATTCCATTCAACCACTGTGCTTACGCGGAGTACAGGACTTGTCCCATAGTTAAAACAGTTTATAAAGTTAGACGCAGTAGCTGATTGAATCAAGCTTCATCACTTGTGATTCGCTTAATTCTAATCAGCCTTGCGGGGGTAAGACTACAAAGCAAACAGGACTCACACTGTGAGTCCTGTTTTGTCTTTGGTCTTACTCCCGTTTGAAGCTTCGAAGGTGCAAGACTACAGGCTTGCGCCGGTGCCCCGTAACAGCGATTATAATTCAAATTCACAAGGATTCGCAGTAATCTTTTTTAGTATATTTGAACGCAAGTTCAATTTGCCCCATCCAAGCTATTTTTCAAGAAGCACAAACCAATTAATATTCGTGTTCCAATCGTATTTCTTTTATTTTTGTCAGGTTTGGTCTAGAATAAATAGATAAGGAAAAAGGGGTGAATATTATGGAAATGGAACGCATTAACGACGATACATTCTTGTTACGTATCGAGAACCAAGATCTAATCGACCGTGGTACATCAATACCTGAATTACTTGGAAATCCAGGCGAAATCGAAGGCTTTTTCCATAGTATTTTAGAGGAGATGGGCGTCTTGAATCAATTCGAAGATTCAGACGGATTGAGTTTCCAAATCATGCCAAATCCAGACGGCCTAGAACTCTATGTAACACGTATTGTGGACATGGGAGATGAATCGACAGACGAGCGTATGGTGCGCAATATCGTTGATACGATTCAACATTCTCTAACAGACCGTATTGGGAAGAAGCGTAAAGAGGATAAAGAAGAAGGAAAAATTTCTCCAAAACCAGTCATTAATACGGAAGATAAATCTTCAACATTGAAACCAATTGATATGACAGTAGTTTTTGAAGACTTCGAAGATTTTGTCTCAATGGCAAAAGAAACAGCAGGTGAGTTTGACCAATCTGTTCTTTACCGTTACAGCGGACATTACTTCTTACATGTTTTCCATCAAGTGGAAAAACCAGAAGAAGTGGCTGCGAAAATGGCACTTGTTCGTGAGTATGCTGAGTTTTCAAGAATTTCATGGGAAGTATTAAAAGAATACGGCGAAGTAATTATGCCAGAAGCAGCCTTGGAAACAGGCAAACAATATTTCTAAAAACCAAAAAGAGTTGAGCAGTTGACTCTTTTTTTGATACAAAGGAGTAATTAAGATGAATGAAACCATCCAAACACAATTAAATCACCGTACGATTCGTGCGTTTAAAGACCAAGCATTGACAAAAGAGGAAGTGGATTTACTAGTAGAAGTAGCGCAAAGAACAGCGTCAAGTATGTACTTACAAGCGTATTCGATTATTAGTGTGACAGACCCAGAGTTGAAGAAAGCATTAGCGGCAGTTAGTGGACAACCATATGTGGCAACTAGCGGACATTTATTCGTGTTTGTGGTTGACCAACGTCGTAATACGGAGATTGCAAAAGCCCTAGGACAAGAAGTAGGCGTTCAAGGTAGCGCAGACCGTTTCGTATCGGGGATAACAGATGCAGTGATTGCAGCTCAGAATGTTGTTGTGGCGGCAGAATCTTTAGGAATGGGGACTGTGTATCTAGGAAGTTTCTTTAACGACACAGCAAAAATCGTCGAGTTACTAAATTTACCAAAATATACTTACCCAGCAATCGGTTTAGCTGTGGGTTGGCCAAATCAAGAGCCACAATTAAAACCACGCCTTCCAAAAGAAGTGATTCATATGGAAAATGGCTATCGTGAGCTTGAGAATCCATTAGAAGAGTTGAAAGAGTATGATGCGACAGTGACAGAATACTACGATCTTCGTGATGCTAATCGTCGAGTAGATGCCTTTACAAAACAAGTGTCTACAAAATACCATACGCTTGGTGCGAAACGAGCTGAAATGCTCGATGTTCTTAAAGCACAAGGCTTCCTAACAGAAGAATAAAAAAGAAGACAAGAAATAGTCGATTCGACTTTTTCTTGTCTTTATTTGTTTTATTGAATGTTTAATGAATCTAGGACAGATTGTTTCATGCCTTCGATTGAAAGAACTTTTGTATGACGGATTGGGGCATCCAATACGCTTGTTACAGCTGTTGGAATGGCAATGCCGCTTTCTTGTTGAATCGCGTTCATCAGTTCTGCGTCGGATTGATTCGTATCCACGTCTAGTGCTGAAAGTACGCTTTGTGGGAATTTGTATGGACTAGCAGTCGATACCACCACAGTAGGAGTGGCGTCTCCTGTTTCTTTCTTATATTTCGCATACACAGCATCCGCGACCGCAGTGTGTGGATCTAATAAGTAATGCTCACTCTTAAATACATCATGAATCGTTTGAGCCGTTTCTTCTTGGCTTGCACGATTTCCGTAAAATTGTTTGAAAGAGAGCAGTGTCTGTATTTGAAACAGAGTAGCTTCCGTTTTCTTTTAGAGAAGTCATCAGTGCATTTGTTTTGTCTGAGCTGCGTCCTGTTAATTCGAAGACGAAACGCTCAAGATTGCTTGAAACAAGAATATCCATACTTGGAGAACTTGTTAATTTAAATTCACGTAGTCGGTTGTATGTTCCTGTTTGGAAGAAATCAACAAGCACATCGTTTTCGTTTGAAGCACAGATGAGTTTATTGATTGGAACACCGATGCCTTTTGCATAGTAGGCTGCTAGGATGTTACCGAAGTTACCCGTTGGCACCACAACGTTCATTGGGGCGCCAATGCCAGAGTGCCGTCTTTGACTAATTGTGCATACGCGAATACGTAGTACACGATTTGTGGGCAAAGACGTCCGATATTAATCGAGTTTGCAGAAGAGAATTGAAATCCTTTTTCTGCAAGCGTAGCGTTTAATTCTTTATCCGCAAATAACTCTTTCACTTTTGTTTGTGCGTCATCGAAGTTTCCTTCTACACCGTAGACAAATGTGTTGTCGCCTGCTTGTGTCACCATTTGGCGTTCTTGGATGGTACTTACGCCGCCTTTTGGATAGAAGACGATGATGTTTGTGTGAGGTACATCCGCAAATCCTGCAAGAGCAGCTTTACCAGTGTCTCCTGATGTCGCTGTTAGAATCACGATTTCTTTGTCAGATTTGTTTTTCTTAGCAGCAGTTGTGAGGAGATATGGCAAGATGGATAGCGCCATATCCTTTGAAGGCGATAGTTCTTCCGTGGAAGAGTTCCATGAAAAGTGACGGTCGCCAACTTTTTTCACAGGTGCGATTTCTTTAGTATCAAACGTTGTATCATATGCTGAATGTACGCAGGCTGTGATTTCTTCTTTTGTAAAATCTGTTAAAAATGCAGATAAAATTTCAATGGCAATTTCTTGATAGCTTTGAGTGTAACACTTCCCAGTCCAGAGTCACTTCTGGGAGGGTAGTTGGTACGTATAATCCACCGTCTTCAGCAATTCCTTTTAAAATGGCTTGAGAAGCGGTCACGCGATTGTTTGTGTCTCGTGTACTAATGTATTGGATTGTGGACACTTGAGTCCCTCGCTTTCTAAAATTTCGTTTGGCTCATTGTACCATAAATCGCGGTGCAAACACAAAACACTGAGCTACTATCTATGAAAAAAACATTCGATTGGAGATTCTATTTTTGCTTTTCAAAAAGAAAGAATTTCCCTTAAAAATAAAATGAAAATTCAGTTAAAAATAAAGGATTTCATTTGAAAACCTAGGTCAAAGCTTGATAAAACTTATTTTAGTAATTCTTAGCAGAATGCTTGTCTTTGGCGTGTGCCCAGAGGCAGTTTTTTATTATCAAAAATCATAAAAAGGAGTGAAAAAATGCTAAAACAGATTCTTCCGTTTTTTAGTAAGTATAAAAAATATCCTTTCTTAGCGTTTTTTGCCATTTTAGTCGAGGTGCTCTGTGAAGTAGCCCAACCGATTATTATGAAGCAAATTATTGACGAAGGGATTCCAAATAAAGACTTAGGCTTTATTATGCAACAAGGGTTCGTTATGATTCTTGTAGCGATTGTATCTCTTTCAGCTGGAGTTCTTGGTGCGAAATTTGCATCGATTGCGGGGACTGGAGTTGCCGCAGAGTTACGTTCTGCTGAAATGAAGAAAATTCAGGCTTTCTCATTTAAAAACATCGATCACTTCTCAAATGCTCCTTTGATTACGCGTATGACAAGTGACGTGAACAACATTCAAAATACAGCCATTATGACAATGCGTATTTTAGCGCGTGCGCCGATGATGTTTATCTTCGCCATCTTCTTTGCAGTAAGCATCAATGCACAATTATCACTTGTCTTCATGGTCGCTGTACCTATCTTAGTGTTATCGCTAGCTCTTATCATTTCTACAGCCTTTTCCTCGCTTTAGAAAATTACAACAAGCAACAGACGGGCATCAACCGTACGCTACAAGAAAACTTTATCGGAATTCGCGTTGTAAAATCATTCGTACGTGAAACCTTTGAGAAGAAAAAATTCGGTAAAGAAAACTCTACATTTAGAGAACGTGCCTTACATGCGATGTATGTCGTAATGTGGAATAACCCAATCATGCAATTAACGATTTATGCTGTAACGATTGCGGTGATGTGGTTTGGGGGTGGACTTGTTATCAGTGGAACGATGACAACAGGAGATCTTATCAGTTTCATTTCTTATATCACACAAATCTTGATGTCCCTCATGATGATTTCATTCGTGTTTGTCATGCTGACAATGACAAAAGCGTCTATGGATCGTATCTTCGAAGTGTTAGATACGAATATCGATGTGGAAGAACCAGAACATCCCAATCTACAGTTGACAAAGTGTATGGCGAAGTGGAATTCGACCATGTTCATTTCTCTTATGGAAAACAACAAGACGAAGAAGTGTTAAGCAATATCAGCTTCAAGATTAAACCTGGGGAAGTGTTTGGGATTATCGGGCCAACTGGTTCAGGGAAAATCTCTCTTGTACAGTTGATTCCTCGACTCTATGACACAACAGCTGGGACGGTGCGTGTAGGTGGACATGATGTTCGTAATTATCGATTCTTTGATTTACGTCAAAACGTATCCATGGTGTTACAAAAGAATACCTTATTCTCTGGAACAATTCTCGAGAACCTCTTATGGGGAAATCCAGATGCTACAGAAGAAGAAATGATTCAAGCGGCTAAACATGCACAAGCTCATGACTTTATTATGGAAATGTCTGAGGGATATGACACTCGTGTTGAACAAGGTGGTTCAAACTTCTCTGGTGGACAAAAACAGCGTCTAACAATTGCTCGTGCCATGTTACGAAAACCAGCAGTGTTAATCTTAGACGATTCAACGTCAGCAGTAGATACGGCAACGGACTCAAAAATTCGTGAAGCGTTCTTTAACCATTTACCAGAAACAACGGTTATTATTATTGCCCAACGTATTTCATCGATTCAAGGAGCTGACAATATTCTTGTATTAGATGATGGTAAAGTAAACGGACTAGGAACTCATGAAGAGTTAATGGAAATCAAACGACTTGTATCGTGATATTTACGAAACCCAAATGAAAGGAGCCAAAGGAGATGAGTAAAATTAAAGGGCCAAAACGTCCAGAAAATATGAAGCAAACTTTGGCAGACTTATGGGGATATTTATGGAAGAGTAAGATGACTCTTGCAGTTGTTGTGGTCTGCTTAATCATTTCAAGTGCTTCTGGAATTATCGGAACGTATGCGATTCGTCCATTAATCAATGATTTTATTGAAACAGGGGATTTAGCAGGATTGGCGAAAATGCTTGGTTTTATCGCGATTGTTTATGTGCTTGGAGCAACAGCCAGCTACTTCTCTGCGCGTTTAATGGTCACAGTTGGACAAAATACCATCGAGAAAATGCGTGCAGATTTATTCAATCATATTCAAGGATTGCCAATTCGTTTCTTTGATACGAATAAGCATGGGGACTTAATGTCTCGTTTTACGAACGATTTTGACAATATTCAAAATGCGTTTAACAACAGTATGTTGATGATTATCAGTTCCACGCTTCAATTAGTGTTAACGTTTATCATGATGATTATCCTTTCACCAATCTCTAACGGTGTTTTTACTGATTGCGATGGTATTTCTTTGATGTTCCAAATTGTGAAGACAGCTTGGTGCCAAATCAGGAAAAGCAATTCGCAGCGCAACAAGCGATTCTCGGACAAGTGAATGGATTTCGTGGAAGAGCATATTGAAGGGACAAAAAGTGGTTAAGGTATTTAACCATGAACATAAAGTGTTAGATGAATTTGATAAACTCAACGGAGAACTTCAAGAGGCAGCAAACAACGCACAATTTTATTCAACGATTATGTTCCCGATTTTAGGGAATATTAGTTATATGAACTATGCGATTACCGCAGCTGTTGGTGGATACTTAGTGATTATTAATTGGATGGATATTGGAGGACTTGCTTCCTTCCTTCAATTTTCGAGAACATTTGCGCAACCACTTGCACAAATGTCTCAACAAATGAATGTTCTTTTAAGTGCAATGGCTGGGGCTGAACGTATTTTTGCGATTCTGCGTGAAGTCCCTGAGATTGATGAAGGGACAGTCACGCTTGATCAACAAGATAAAGATAACTGGTACTGGTTGGATGGAGACAAACGTATTCCAGTAGTTGGCAATATTCAACTACACAATGTCGACTTTGGATATGTTCCAGGAGTGCGTATCTTAAAAGATATCAATGTTTGGGCTGAACCAGGATTAAAAGTTGCCTTTGTAGGGGCAACAGGAGCTGGTAAAACAACCATTACAAACTTAATCAACCGATTCTATGAGATTGATTCAGGGGTTATTACTTTCGACGAGATTCCAGTAACGAAGATTAAGAAAGATGACTTGCGTAAAACCATTTCTATCGTATTGCAAGATACGCATTTATTTACAGGAACGATTGCGGATAATATTCGATATGGAAATTTAGATGCAACTGATGATGAAGTCATTAAAGCGGCAAAATTAGCAATGCCCACAGTTTATCAAACGTCTACCACAAGGGTACCAAACAGAAATTACAGGAGACGGAGAAGGGTTGTCTCAAGGGCAACGTCAATTACTAGCAATTGCGCGTGCTGCGGTTGCGAATCCTAAAGTATTGATTCTTGATGAAGCGACAAGTTCTATCGACAGCCATACAGAAGCGTTGATTTCACGAGGGATGGACCAATTGATGGAAGGTCGCACATCATTTGTAATTGCCCACCGTTTATCTACAATTCGTAATGCCGATGTGATTATGGTAATGGATCATGGTGAAATTATCGAACGCGGAAACCATGAAAGCTTAATGGAAAAACATGGTGTTTACTACAAACTATATACAGGTCAAATTGAATTGGATTAATTTGATTCAGAAAATATTTTTCGTAAAAAGCCTTTAATCTTAGGATTAAAGGCTTTTTTTCAAGCAAATATCCGAATAAAACTAATTTCGAATAAAATTCATACAAAAATTAATAAATATTGAACTTTTATGAAGAAAAAGATGTATAATTAATGTGATAAATTTTTAAGGAGATGATTTGCTTTTGAAAAATGAAATTTTTTATTCATTGTTGCACTGTTGTTAGGCTGGTTTGGATATTTTACAAACAATGTTTTTGCAGAAGAAATTCAAAAAGTAAACTTCTCGAATCTTACAGAGATTCAAAAAGCAAATATCCAACAAGGCGAGTATACGGAGTTAGGAAATCAGGATCGTATTTTGCTTGTTTATGCATATGATAAAGGGGCTTGTCAATTACCTGCAACATTACCAAATACAGGGACGAATTCTAATGTCATTTTTATGACTTTAGGGGTGCTTGTGTTCACTAGTGCAGGATATTTTGTGTTTTCTAATAAAAAACATAAAAATATAGTATTAACAATCGGATTAGTATTATCTGGAGCTTTGGCTACAAGCGCAACTATTTCAGCATCAGAATTCACGCAGGAAGAAAGTTGTTATAAATATATTGGTTATATTAGAGAGAACGTATTAGTCGAAGCAACAACAGAAACTGCATCCTCAGAATCAGATGAAGAAGTTACGGTTGAAACGACTACTACAGAAACAACTACTACAGAATCAACTACTACAGAAACAACTACTACAGTACAAACTACTGAGGCTCCAACAACAGAAGCGACAACGACTGTTTCTCCTGTAGCTGAAGATCCTTCAACTGAGACAACAACAAGTATTACCCCTAGACCATTCCCACCAGGTAGAGGTTCTAGACCACCACAATAATCCATTTAAAACATCGCTGAAATGAGGCGGTGTTTTTTTGTTAGAGGTTGATAGAAGTTTAAAATGAAAAAATTAGTTGAAAAGTTTGATTAGCAGATTTAGTAGTACATCTAGTTAAAACTTGTTTAAATAACTATTCTTTATTTTATTTTATATGCTATAATTGCCTTTGTTAGAAAGGATGAGTTTATTTCATGATTACATTAAAATCAAAACGCGAAATTGATGCAATGGAAGAATCAGGAGCGCTTTTAGCTTCAATTCATGTTCAACTTCGTGATTTTATTAAACCTGGTGTCACTACTTGGGATATCGATCAATTTGTCCAAAGAAAAATTGAAGAAGCAGGCGGATCTGCTCCTCAAATTGGCTATGAAGGGTATAAATACGCAACGTGTCAAAGTATCAATGATGAGATTTGTCACGGGTTCCCACGTCGCAAACCATTAAAATCAGGAGATTTAGTCAAAGTTGACTTTTGTGTGGAATTAAAAGGCGCTTTATCGGATTCATGTTGGAGCTATATTGTTGGTGAAAGCACTCCAGAAATTGACCACTTATATGAAGTGACAAAGAAAGCTTTATACTTAGGAATTCAACAAGCAAAAGTTGGAAATCGTATTGGAGATATTGGACACGCAATCCAAACTTATGTAGAAAGTGAAGGATTATCTGTTGTTCGTGATTTTATCGGACATGGAATTGGGCCAACGATTCACGAAAGCCCAGCAGTACCTCACTACGGTGAACCAGGAAAAGGTCTTCGCTTAAAAGAAGGAATGGTTATTACGATTGAACCAATGGTGAATACTGGAACTTGGAAAGCGGAAATGGAAAGTAATGGGTGGACTGCTCATACATTAGATGGTGGTTTAAGCTGCCAATTCGAACATACATTAGCCATTACGAAAGATGGTCCACGTATTTTAACGTTACAAAAAGATCACGCAGAAGACGTGTTGAACTAAAGGGAGGAAGAAAAAATGGCAATTTTAGTAACAGGTGGAGCAGGGTATATCGGTTCTCATACAGTAATCGAATTAGATAAAGCTGGATTTGACGTTGTTATTGTCGACAACTTTCTCAAACAGCTCACCAGAAGTATTGAACCGTTTAAAAACAATCACAGGAAAAGATTTCCCGCTATATGAAGGAGACATTCTTGATCGTGATTTCTTAGTATCAGTTTTTGAAAAAGAAAATATCGATTCAGTGATTCATTTTGCAGGGTTCAAGGCTGTGGGAGAGTCTGTTGAAAAACCTTTAGAATACTATCACAACAACATCACAGGAACATTAGTGTTATTAGACGTAATGCGTCAATTTAATGTGAAGGATATCGTGTTCAGCTCAAGTGCAACTGTATATGGTATGAACAACGTGGTTCCTTTTAAAGAAGAAATGCCAACAAGCGCAACAAACCCTTATGGTTATACAAAAGTAATGCTTGAACAAATCTTAAATGACGTTGCTTTCTCAGATAGCGACTGGTCTGTCACAAACTTACGTTACTTCAACCCAATCGGAGCGCATGAAAGTGGATTGATTGGAGAAGCTCCAAACGGAATTCCAAACAACTTAATGCCATACATCACTCAAGTGGCTGTTGGAAAACGCGAATTCTTAAGTGTGTTTGGTGACGACTACGATACACATGATGGTACTGGAGTTCGTGACTACATCCACGTTGTTGATTTAGCTCGTGGGCACGTACTTGCAGTTAAAAACAATGCGGCTCAAAAAGGTGCAAAAGTCTTTAATTTAGGAACTGGTATTGGATACAGTGTGTTAGATTTAGTAAAAGCATTTATCTCAGAAAATGGAGTGGATATTCCTTATAAAATTGCACCTCGCCGTGCAGGAGATATCGCAACTTGTTATGCAGATGCGTCTAAAGCGAAACAAGTTCTAGGATGGGTAGCAGAAAAGAACTTGAACGATATGGTTCGCGACTCATGGAACTGGCAAAAGAAAAATCCAGAAGGTTATAGAAAAACTTTTGTATACTAGAAAATTTATAAAGAACTCCTTCGGAGTTGTTATTGTGGCAAGAATAGTAGGATACCGGTTTGAGCCTAACGTCTCAAACCTACCAAGCTTCAAAGGGAGAGTAGCGAATAATCGCAACTCTCCCTAATTCACATTGGTTATGATTCCCTACTATTGCCACAATAACTCCGAGGAGTTTTATTTGATTTGCACTATTTTTCTAGTAACCTTCTGTGGAGGGAAAGAGAATGAGTGCTAAGACTTTGTTCGAGTTGTTATTGTGGCAGAGAATAGTAGGATACCGAGCTTGAGCCTGAGGATCTCAAAGCCTGACTAAGCTTTCAAAGGGAGAGTAGCGAATCAAATCGCAACTCTCCCTAATTCACATTGAGTTATGATTCTCTACTATTGCCACAATAACTCTCGAGGAGTTTTTATTTGATTTTGACACTATTTTTTTGCTAGATAGACCTGTCTGTGATAGAGGGAAAATAGGGCTGAAAGAAAACTTTAGTTTCTAATACTCTTTGAGAAGAAACAGTATTGAATTCGTAATAGCTGTTTTGTTTATCTTTTTACACGTTTTAAGGCTTCTTTAAAAAGTGGATATATGATTGGAACTGCGATAATAGTAAGGGCCGCTGAACCGAAAGTCCCTGTAATCTTATTGATGGCTTGAATAAAGGCTGGGTGCTAAGGCGAGACCTCCGACGATCACTCCACGTAAAAATGTATATTTAATAATATTCACAATTATTTTTGTGAGGGCTGCTAAAACACCAATTAAGATGATGTTTCTAATTTTGTCATCTTTCTTTAATGCTTTTTCGTAAACAAGATGGATGACTAAGCAGACAATTAATGATTCAAGAATGGTTTCCCAGACAACGGCAGCATAACCATTTAAGATATCAAAGACTCCAAGCCCGATGGTTGCAGCGAAGGCTCCTTGTTTTGTTCCAAATAATAAACATCCCACAACAACAAGTGCATTCCCAAAATGAACGAATTGTGTGGAAAATGGTATTTGAATTCTAAAGACACTTATACCTAAAAAAATTAAAGCTGCGAATAAGCTTGTTTGAACTAAATCTCTTAAATCTGTATTTTTCATAATGACACCTCAGTAGTAAATTTTGTGGTTAGCATTCCAAGTTTTTTCTCGATTGGAAGACCAAATGGAATTCGTTCAGGTTGTTGGCTGCTCAGTTGAAGCACTTCGTCGATGAATTGTACGTGAATGATAGTGCGTCTTCTATAGGCATCTCTTGTAGGATGCATGCAGTCGCAAGAGCTGCTAGTGTATCACCTGTTCCGTAGAAATGATGCGGATACTTTGTTTTATAGAAATCAAAAAATGAATCCGTCTCTTTGGTATAAAGTTGAACACCTGTTAACTCTTCGCTATCAGGGCAGCCGGTAATGATGACGTGTTTCTGGCCCAAAGTCGAGCTAGTTTCTTGGCTAGTTCTCTTGTAAAGTCCATCGTGATTTTTCCAGTAGGATAGGGCCGTGTCGGTTAATAGACAGGCTTCTGTAATATTTGGATAAATCACATCAGCTTGTTGAATAAGTTTTCTCATCGCTTCAACATGTTCTGCTGTAAATCCGCTATACAGTTTTCCGTTGTCCGCCATAATCGGATCGACAAAAACTTGTGTAGATTCAGGCAGTTTTTTTCAATAGTATCCATCATTAATTCAATTTGTTCCGCATTTTCGAAAAGTATCCCGTTAAAACAGCATCTGGTTTTAATTCCAGATTCTTCCCATTGGTTTTAAAGGGATTGCTTCATAAATTCTGTTTGCTCCGCAACCGCGATATTTTTGAATCCGCCTGTATGAGATGAAAGAAGTACTGTAGGCAGTAGAATCGTTTCAATCTGACAACAAGCGAAAATCGGGATAGCGGGTGCGAGTGCAACTTTGCCAATTCCTGGCAAGTCGTTTGCGATTAATATTTTTTTCATATCTATTCCTCGAGTTTCAATGTATCTGTATTGTAAAACGGGACAGGTGAGGATACAATAGGGATGAAAACAAACTGTACCGGTACAGTGGAGGTGTGTCATGTATCAATATCAGCAATTAGCTCAAATGCATTAAAAAGAGGAAATATTAAAGTGGGAAATCTTCAAAAAGGAGATAAACTTCCCTCAATTCGAGAATTAGTTTCTCGATACGGGGTTAATAAGGATACGGTACAACGAGCCTTGCGTAGTCTAAAAGATGAAAGTTTTATTTATGCAGTCGAAAAAAGTGGCTATTATGTATTAAAGAATTCAGAAGCAAAGCAATTGGAAGAATCTGAGGAAGACTATTGGCAACTCCCAATTGAGGACTTGCGTATTTGTTTTAATCAGTCTCTAGCTAGCGCGCATGATTTAAAACTAACAAAACAAGAACAGGCATCTGGGATGGATGAACTGATTCATGCGTTAATGCCTATTTTAGAAGAGTATGGGGTGTATGCTGCAAAGGAACAATTGGTCATCACGACTGGAACTCAACAAGCGCTATATATTTTATTTCAATTGATTCAAGGGAAAAAGGTGTTGCTCGAACAACCGACTTATGCACGAATGAATGAGTTGGTGAAACATTTGAACATTCCGTACGAAACGATTGAACGGCAGATGGATGGTGAAATTGATTTAGACCGATTAGAAAAATTATTCGCGAGTGGAGAGTTTTCACTATTCTATACGATTTCCAGATTTCATAATCCGCTAGGTGGAAGTTACAGCGAAGGCACCAAGAAAAAAATTGTAGAACTAGCGAGACGTTACTCTGTATATATTATCGAAGATGACTATATGGCAGACTTTTGTCGAGGGAATGCGACACCACTTCATTATTATGATATGGATGGACGAGTTATTTATGTCAAAATCCTTTTTCGTCCATTTTATTTTCAGCTTTGAAAAATTGGGATTGTAGTGTTGCCCAAAAGAGTTAGTTGAACCTTTTTGCAATGCGAAAGCAATGGATGGATTACGATTCGAATGTGATGATGCAAAAAAACATTTACGCTCTTTTATTGAAAATGGAATGTTTTGTGAAGCATCGTAAAGAAATGGTCGAAAAATTATATCGAAAAAAAGTAAACGTGCTAAAGAAGTGGCTTCTGACATCAGGTGTCAGTGAAGGAATCCTTCATGGGACGCAATGGGTGTTTAAGAAAACGCCGATGATGGATGAAAAGTTACAAGCGATGAATCTGAAAGCTAAAGTGCTTGATGATTACTTTATCTCGAAAAATGCACCGGCATTGGAACGGTTGGATTTGGCTAAAATCCACGAAATTTAGGTAAAAAAAGAAAGGTTAACAATTTATCTAAAAAATTTGCAAATCTCACACTTATTTGGTATAGTAACTACAACAATAATCGATCTCTATAAGGGAGTAACTGGCAACCAATCGTTGCGATAATATCAACAGCAAGCGAATTCTCGCTGGTATTATCTTGAACAGTGAGACTTATGTTTATTATCAAACGGATGATGGGCATAAGTCTCTTTTTATAGAAAAAAAGAAAAGGAGTGTATTTTGTTGGAACAACAAACAAAACCCGTATATTTGCAGTCAGTCGAAGATGTATTTTAAAGAAGTACAATCAAGTCCTTCTGGTTTAAGCTCTCAAGAAGCTGCATCAAGACTTGAAAAAAATACGGTGCAAACACATTACAAGAAGGTAAGAAAAAAAATCACTATTAGAAAAAAATTTCGTGGATCAATTTAAAAGATTTTCATGATTTTTAGTACTTTTTAGTGGCGGCAGTTGTTTCGATGTTTGCTCACCAGAGGCGAACCCAGACCCAACGGATGCCATTATCATCTTAGCAGTAGTATTACTGAAACGCTAGTTCTAGGGTCTTCCAAGAGTCAAAAAGCTGAGGAAGCAATCGAAGCGTTGAAGAAAAATGGCTTCACCTGTAGCAAGTGTTTTACGTGATGGACATGTGGAACACGTTAAAGGGGAAGATATCGTAGTCGGAGACGTTGTTATCCTTGAAGCTGGGGATGTCGTGCCAGCGGATATGCGTTTATTCGAAGTAAACACAGTGAAAATTGAAGAGTCAGCTTTAACAGGGGAATCAGTTCCTGTTGATAAAGACTTAGTGATTCCTACAGGGGATGAAGTAGGGAATTGGAGATCGTACAAATATGGCGTTCTCAAGTACAAACGTAACTTACGGCCGTGCTGTTGGCGTGGTTACAAGTACTGGTATGAATACAGAAGTTGGTAAAATCGCTAATATGTTAGCAAACACTGAAGAAGGTAAAACACCGCTTCAAGAAAATCAAGATGCTCTTGGTAAATGGCTAACAATCATGATTTTAGTGATTGCTGTTATTATCTTCGTAGTAGGGATGCTTAGAGGAAATGAATGGACTCATATGTTATTAACAGCGATTGCGATTGCCGTTGCTGCAATTCCAGAAGGGTTACCAGCGATTTCTACAATTATCCTTGCATTAGGAACTCAAAAAATGGCGCAACGTAACGCGCTTGTTCGTAAATTGCCAGCGGTTGAAACATTAGGTGGAGTTGAAATTATCTGCTCCGATAAAACAGGAACGTTGACACTCAACCAAATGACGGTTGAAAAAATGGTTTATGACAACGAAATTCATGATGCGTCAGAAGAAATTTCTAAGGACAACATGGCGCTTCGTGTAATGAATTTAGCTAATGACACAAAGATTTCTCAAGACAATTCATTATTAGGAGATCCAACTGAAACAGCGATGGTTCAATACGGTCTTGATAAAAACTATGATGTGCGTGAAGAGTTAGTAAACATTCCTCGTATTGCAGAAGTTCCGTTTGACTCAACTCGTAAATTAATGACAACGATCCATCAATTAGAAGACGGTAAATACTTGGTTGCGACAAAAGGTGCTCCGGATATGTTACTAGACCGTGTGACGAAGATTGAAAAACATGGTGAAGTTTCTGCGTTTACAGAAGATGACCGCACAACTTTAATGAAATTAAACAAAGAAATGGCCACTCAAGCTCTTCGTGTGTTAGCGATGGCATATAAAGTGATTGATACTCTTCCTGAAACCATCGACACAGATTCAATTGAACATGATTTAATCTTTGCTGGTTTAGTAGGGATGATTGACCCAGAACGTAAAGAAGCAGCGGCTGCGATTAAAGTAGCGCAATCAGCTGGTATCCGTACAATCATGATTACTGGGGACCACCGTGATACAGCCCAAGCGATTGCAAAACGTTTAGGGATTCTTCGTCCAGATCAAGAAGACGGAGTATTAACTGGTGGCGAATTAAACGATATTTCTGATGAAGAATTAGAACGTACTGTTGAAACTTACTCTGTATATGCTCGTGTATCTCCAGAACATAAAGTTCGTATCGTAAAAGCTTGGCAAAAGAATGGTAAAGTTGTTTCGATGACAGGGGATGGAGTTAACGATGCTCCTTCACTTAAACAAGCCGATATCGGTGTTGGTATGGGGATTACAGGTACTGAAGTTTCTAAAGGCGCTTCAGATATGGTACTTGCCGATGACAACTTCGAAACAATCGTCGTAGCTGTTGAAGAAGGACGTAAAGTATTCTCGAATATCCAAAAAGCTGTTCAATACTTGCTATCTGCAAACTTCGGTGAAGTAATGACAATGTTTGTTGCGACAATGGCTGGATGGTCCATTCTAGAACCAATCCATATCTTATGGATCAACTTAGTAACAGACGTTTTCCCAGCGATTGCTTTAGGTCTTGAAGAAGCAGAAGCAGATATTATGAATCACCCACCACGCGGTAAGAGTTCGAACTTCTTATCAAACGGTGTGTTACCAAGTATCTTCTACCAAGGTTTCTTCGAAGGTGGAATTACATTATTTGTATTCTGGTATGCAACTCATATAGCTAAATGGGGGAACCCAGTTGGCGAAACAATGGCGTTTGCAACATTAGGTTTAATCCAATTGTTCCATGCGTTCAACGTGAAGTCAGTGTACAAATCACTTGGCGAAGTTGGGGCGTTCAAAAACAAGATGTTTAACTACGCAATCCTATTATCAGCAGTAATGCTTCTAAGTGTAATGGTGATTCCTGGATTAACAACTGTGTTTGACGTAGCAACTCTAACAGCGGGTCAATGGTTGTTCGTAGTTGGCTCAGCATTCTCAATTGTTCCAATCGTAGAAATTGCTAAAGCAATTATGCGCGCAATGGGGATGGATAAAGACTAATTAATAAGTATAACGAAGAAAGGTTCACCTAGTAGTGAGCCTTTTTTTCGTATGTATTAATAGAGTAGGGAGTCTAGCTTTTATTCAACTGTGTATTTTGCTAAAAATATTTCTAAGTAGATTGGAGTGTGGGAGTATGGTCATTACAAAAAAATTGAGGCGCAGAAGAAAAAAAGGGCGTTACAATATTTATTTGAATGATGCTTTTGCGTTTGGTGTTGATGAGGCAACAGTTGTAAAGTATGCCTTATTTAAAGGGACCGAATTAACAAAAGAACAAATTGATGAAATTCAGCATGATGATTGTATTCAGCAAGCCTATCAAAAAGGCGTTACATTTCTTGAAACTTTCAAGCTTCGTTCGACGAAAGAAGTCTATGAAAAAAATTAGAAAAATTAGAATTTGACGAAGATATTATTAATGAAGTGCTTGGAAAGTTGCATGAACAGAAATTTTTATTAATGATACGTTTTATGCAGAAAGCTACTTAAATCAAGCTAAAGTTTGTGACATTCAAAGGGCCAAAGTCTGTTGTTTTTGATTTGCAAAAGAAAGGGGATTAGCGATAAGGTCATTCAAACAGTGCTTGAAGGCTATACGCTAAAAGAGCAACTTGAAAAATGCGATTCAAATCGCGCAGTCGTATTTAAAAGGACAAAAAGCGTGTCACACCTAAAGTAGCTAAAGCAAAAAGGTAAAAAGTATTTGTGATGCAAAAAAAGGGTATTCGAAAGAAATCGCTGAAGAAGTGGTTCCGTTTCTATCGTTTGAAGCGCAAAAGTGAGATGGAAGCAGAATTAGCAGTAAAAAGAGATTGCGACGATTTACCGACGTATCGCAAAAAAATATGAAGAGAATGAATCGGCGCTCTGGTATCAAATCAAAGGGAAGTTGTATCAAAAAGGATTTACTTCTAGTGTGATTGAACAGGCCATTGCGCAGTTTGAAATGGAGAAAGAAGAATGGATTTAGCCGGAATTGGCGTGAAAAAAATGTGGGACGAGAAGAAAATCAAGCGTTTTCAGAAAAGGCGCTACTTGATTGGTATGATAAAGAAAAAAACGAGATCTTGCCTTGGAGAAGAACGATAATCCGTATGCTCATTTGGGTGAGCGAGATTATGCTCCAACAAACCAGAGTGGATACAGTAATTCCATATTACGAGCGTTTCTTAGCGACATTTTCCCAACAGTAAAAGATTTGGCGGAGGCTCCTGAAGAGCGTATTGTTGAAAATGCTGGGAAGGGCTTGGGCTATTATTCGCGCGTTCGCAACATGCAAAAAGCAGCGATTCAAGTGATGGAAGAGTTTCGGTGGAGTATTTCCCAAATACCTATGAAGGAATTCTTTCGTTAAAAGGGATTGGACCCTTATACGGCAGGAGCGATTGCTAGTATCGCTTTTTGGATTTGCCAGAACCTGCCGTGGATGGCAACTTTGATGCGAGTGATTAGTCGATTGTTTGAAGTGAATTTAGATATTGGGAAACCCAAGCAATCGTTGGGCGTTTCAAGAAATTGCTGAAATTTTAATTGACCCCAGAAACGTCCAGGGAGATTTTTAATCAGGCTTTGATGGATTTAGGTTCGGATATCGAATCGCCAGTGAATCCGCGCCCGGAAGAGAGTCCTGTGAAAGAGTTTAGTGCGGCGTATCAAAATGGAACGATGCATATTTATCCAATTAAGAAGCCGAAGAAGAAACCAACGCCGATGAAATGGCGAGCGTTTGTTATTCAAGATGAAAAAGGGACGATTTTTTTAGTAGAGAAGAATACGCAAGCGGATCTGTTGAGTGGTTTTTGGCATTTTCCACTGATTCGTGATTTTAGTACGGTGGGAGAATCGATTGATTTATTCGAAGGAGTAGCCGAAGAAAATTCAACTTATGAAATCAACCAAAATATCCCGCTGGAAGTTCAGTTTGAAAGTCTGTATAAAATGAAAGCTTCAACCAACTCGCATTTTTACCGAAAACAGTGAAACATATTTTTCAGTCATCAACGTTGGGATATTGAGTTGCAATGTGCAACGTTTTCAGGGAACGATTAGAACAGCATGCAACACGTACGCTCCAATGGGTAACTAAAAGAAGAGATGGCACAACTGCCTACAGTCAAGAGTACAAGGGAAGATGTGTGAATTACTCGCTTCGCAAGAACTTTTTTATAAGGAGAATCACAGCTAATCTGATTTTTTTGTTCACAGAATGGTAGAAATATGCTATACTACTAATGATTTGAAATAACTAAGAGTTTACTCTTAAATAGATATAGAAAGTTGGATATAGTGGTGCAGAATCCCAGAGAAGGAGAATTCATCACTGTCAAGAGTTATAAACATGATGGTAGTCTTCATCGCACTTGGCGCGATAGCATGATTTTGAAGACAAGCGATCAAGCAATTATCGCTTGTAATGATCATACTCTTGTGACTGAGTCCGACGGTAGAAGATGGTTGACGAGAGAGCCAGCGTTATTGTATTACCATAAACATTATTGGTTCAATGTCGTAACGATGATTCGTCAAAAAGGAATTTCTTACTATTGTAATCTTGCTTCACCTTATGTGTTAGATGCAGAAGCGTTGAAATATATTGATTACGATTTAGATATCAAGATTTTTCCCGGATGGCGAAAAGAGATTGCTAGATGTCGATGAATATGAATTGCATCGCCGTCAAATGCATTATTCAAAAGAGATTGATCAAATCTTAAAGGCAAACGTTGAGATTCTTGTGGATTGGATCAATAACAAAAAAGGGCCGTTCTCGCCTGAATATGTCGATTTATGGTATGAAAGATATATTCAATTAACCTATCGTAAAATCATAACTCATGATAGCTGAGTTGAAAAAGCAAGTAGCAAAGGCTGCTTGCTTTTTGTTTTATGTAGGGATAAATTTTTGAAAACCTTTCTATTAATAGACAAGAGCTTTTGGTAAAATAGGGCTAGAGCTAAGGAGGGATTCCCATGTCAAAAATCAAAGAGTTACAACTAAGTTCAGATATCCGTGGTATTGCTATTAGAACAGAAGAGTTTGATGCAACGTTAACGGTAGAAGAGAGTCGTTTAATTGCGAGTGCTTTTCGTGAAATGGTTACAGAAACGTTATCCATCTAAAAAGATTTACGGAATTAGTCGTTGGAATTGGGTCGTGATAGTCGCATTAGTGGTCCGGACTTAACAAGAGAATTTATTCAAGTGTTATCGGCTTTTTGGTGTTCGCGTGATTGATTTTTGAAATGGCGACGACTCCCAAGTATGTTTATGGCAACGCAGTTTGAAGAATTTAACTGCGACGCAACCGTGATGTTCACTGCTAGTCATTTACCTTTCTATTATAATGGTTTGAAATTCTTCACACGTGAGGGTGGATTAGAAGCAAGTGATATTTGTGACATCATTGATTTAGTAGACGAGAAAGAAGAAGTCCCCCAAGTACCTGTTTCTACTATAGAAGTAAAAAGTATTTTTGAACGATACAGCCGTCACTTGGTAGAGTTGATTCGTAAAGGTAGTGGGAGCGAGAAAGAAAAACCGCTTGAAGGACTTCATATTATTGTAGATGCTGGAAATGGTGCTGGTGGTTTCTTTGCGGAAAAGGTGCTAGAAGTATTAGGTGCTAACACGAAAGGTTCACAGTTCCTAGATCCTGATGGAACATTCCCAAATCATATTGCAAACCCAGATAATAAAGAAGCGATGGAAAGTATTAAGAATCAGGTGCTTGCGGTCGGTGCGGATTATGGTGTGATTTTTGACACCGATGTGGATAGAGCTGCAGTCGTTACAGGAGATGGAGAGTTGCTTAATAGAAATAATCTGATTGCAGTGCTTAGTGTAATTGCCATTAGTGAACACCCTGGAACTACAATCGTGACGAACTCACCTACAACTGAACACTTGAAGAGATTTATTACAGAACTAGGCGGCCATCAATATCGTTATATTTCTGGGTACCGTAATGTTATCAATAAAGCTATCGAGTTAAATAAAGCTGGTACGGATTGTCAATTAGCGATTGAGACTAGTGGACATGCAGCCTTTAAGGAAAACTACTTCCTAGATGATGGCGCGTATGTAGTGGCGAAGATTTTAATGCTTCTTCCAAGGTTAATTGAACGAGGAGAAACGCTGGACCATTTAATCCAACAATTAGTACAACCAAAAGAAGTCGTGGAAGTTCGTTTTAAAATTGAAACAGAGGATTTTAAAGCATATGGCAATGAAGTGATTAAAGAATTTCCACAGTGGATTCCACAAGGCTGGGGTGTGAACCCGGAAAACGAAGAGGGGGTTCGTATTGATTTCAAAGGTGAGTACGGAGATGGATGGTTATTATTACGCATGAGCTTACATGAACCTTTGCTCGTACTTCAAATTGAGAATGATTTAGTTGGATATCAAAAGAAGATTCTAGAAACGATTCAAAAAATAATGAACCGTTATCCAAAAATCAATCAAAGTAAGCTCGAAGCTTTACTAAAATAGAGGACTAAAAAAGATACAGTTTGCAGATTTTGTGAACTGTATTATTTTTTTTAGAATTCTACATCTTTTCAGTTGCAAACCTTCTTTGGTTGTGATAAATTAATATCACTGTTGAGCGAACGTTCGCTTATAAAACAGTTTCAAAAAAACTTTGAAAAAGTTACATGAAATCTGTTGACAGTAAAAATGTCCTATGATAGGATATAGAAGTTGTTGCAAAACAACGATTGACCTTTGAAAACTGAACAAAGAAGACGAACCAAATGTGTAGGGACTTCATCTTAGTGATGAAGAAACAACAATTTCTTATCTCTTAAAGAGATACAATAAGTCAGTAATTAAAATGAGCTTTTCAAAGCTCATGAAAATTCAAATTTTTCATGAGAGTTTGATCCTGGCTCAGGACGAACGCTGGCGGCGTGCCTAATACATGCAAGTCGAACGAGAGCGACCGGTGCTTGCACTGGTCAATCTAGTGGCGAACGGGTGAGTAACACGTGGGTAACCTGCCCATCAGAGGGGGATAACATTCGGAAACGGATGCTAAAACCGCATAGGTCTTCGAACCGCATGGTTTGAAGAGGAAAAGAGGCGCAAGCTTCTGCTGATGGATGGACCCGCGGTGCATTAGCTAGTTGGTGAGGTAACGGCTCACCAAGGCCGTGATGCATAGCCGACCTGAGAGGGTGATCGGCCACATTGGGACTGAGACACGGCCCAAACTCCTACGGGAGGCAGCAGTAGGGAATCTTCCGCAATGGACGCAAGTCTGACGGAGCAACGCCGCGTGAGTGAAGAAGGTTTTTCGGATCGTAAAACTCTGTTGTTAGAGAAGAACAAGTGCTAGAGTAACTGTTAGCGCCTTGACGGTATCTAACCAGAAAGCCACGGCTAACTACGTGCCAGCAGCCGCGGTAATACGTAGGTGGCAAGCGTTGTCCGGATTTATTGGGCGTAAAGCGAGCGCAGGCGGTTCCTTAAGTCTGATGTGAAAGCCCCCGGCTCAACCGGGAGGGTCATTGGAAACTGGGGAACTTGAGTGCAGAAGAGGAGAGTGGAATTCCATGTGTAGCGGTGAAATGCGTAGATATATGGAGGAACACCAGTGGCGAAGGCGACTCTCTGGTCTGTAACTGACGCTGAGGCTCGAAAGCGTGGGTAGCAAACAGGATTAGATACCCTGGTAGTCCACGCCGTAAACGATGAGTGCTAAGTGTTGGAGGGTTTCCGCCCTTCAGTGCTGCAGTTAACGCATTAAGCACTCCGCCTGGGGAGTACGACCGCAAGGTTGAAACTCAAAAGGAATTGACGGGGACCCGCACAAGCGGTGGAGCATGTGGTTTAATTCGAAGCAACGCGAAGAACCTTACCAAGTCTTGACATCCTTTGACCACTCTAGAGATAGAGCTTTTCCCTTCGGGGACAAAGTGACAGGTGGTGCATGGTTGTCGTCAGCTCGTGTCGTGAGATGTTGGGTTAAGTCCCGCAACGAGCGCAACCCTTATTACTAGTTGCCAGCATTGAGTTGGGCACTCTAGTGAGACTGCCGGTGACAAACCGGAGGAAGGTGGGGATGACGTCAAATCATCATGCCCCTTATGACTTGGGCTACACACGTGCTACAATGGATGGTACAACGAGCAGCGAACTCGCGAGGGTAAGCGAATCTCTTAAAGCCATTCTCAGTTCGGATTGTAGGCTGCAACTCGCCTACATGAAGCCGGAATCGCTAGTAATCGCGGATCAGCACGCCGCGGTGAATACGTTCCCGGGTCTTGTACACACCGCCCGTCACACCACGAGAGTTTGTAACACCCAAAGTCGGTGAGGTAACCTTTTGGAGCCAGCCGCCTAAGGTGGGATAGATGATTGGGGTGAAGTCGTAACAAGGTAGCCGTATCGGAAGGTGCGGCTGGATCACCTCCTTTCTAAGGATAAACCTCAGAATGCCGTAAAGGTATTGAAGGTAATACGGAACCCTACAGGGTTTAGACTTCTTTTGTTTAGTTTTTGAGAGGTTTATCTCTCAGAGAATTTTGTTCTTTGAAAACTGAATACTATATCACAACAAATAACCAATTAATTTACCGAGAGTTAGAGTAACATCTAACGAAAAGAGTTTTTTAACAAAACGCAACGCTATGCGACATTTAACCAACGGTTAAGTGAATAAGGGCGCACGGTGGATGCCTTGGTACTAGGAGCCGAAGAAGGACGGAACTAACACCGATATGCTTTTGGGGAGCTGTAAGTAAGCTAAGATCCAAAGATTTCCGAATGGGGGAACCCAACACCTTTCATAGGGTGTTACCAATGAGTGAATACATAGCTCATTAGGAGGTACACGCAGGGAACTGAAACATCTCATTACCTGCAGGAAGAGAAAGAAAAATCGATTCCCTGAGTAGCGGCGAGCGAAACGGGAGGAGCCCAAACCAACGAGCTTGCTTGTTGGGGTTGTAGGACTAGAACGTGAGAAGAAATCAAGATAGCAGAAGTGGTCTGGAAAGGCCCATCAAAGAAGGTGACAATCCTGTACGCGACATCTTGATGAACTCTACTAGCATCCTGAGTACGGCGGGACACGAGGAATCCCGTCGGAATCCGCCAGGACCATCTGGCAAGGCTAAATACTACCTAGTGACCGATAGTGAACCAGTACCGTGAGGGAAAGGTGAAAAAGAACCCCGGGAGGGAGTGAAAGAGTACCTGAAACCGTGTGCTTACAAGTAGTCAGAGCCCGTTAATGGGTGATGGCGTGCCTTTTGTAGAATGAACCGGCGAGTTACGTTTACATGCGAGGTTAAGATGAAGAGTCGGAGCCGTAGCGAAAGCGAGTCTGAATAGGGCGCATGTAGTATGTGGACGTAGACCCGAAACCAAGTGATCTACCCATGTCCAGGTTGAAGGTGCGGTAAAACGCACTGGAGGACCGAACCAGGGCACGTTGAAAAGTGCTTGGATGAGGTGTGGGTAGCGGAGAAATTCCAATCGAACTTGGAGATAGCTGGTTCTCTCCGAAATAGCTTTAGGGCTAGCCTCGGAATCAAGAATCGTGGAGGTAGAGCACTGTTTGGACTAGGGGCCCATCTCGGGTTACCGAATTCAGATAAACTCCGAATGCCATGTATTTATATCCGGGAGTCAGACTGCGAGTGATAAGATCCGTAGTCGAAAGGGAAACAGCCCAGACCACCAGCTAAGGTCCCAAAAATATCTGTTAAGTGGAAAAGGATGTGGGGTTGCACAGACAACTAGGATGTTGGCTTAGAAGCAGCCATCATTCAAAGAGTGCGTAATAGCTCACTAGTCGAGTGACCCTGCGCCGAAAATGTAACGGGGCTAAACAGATTACCGAAGCTGTGGATTGGACCTTATGGTCCAGTGGTAGGAGAGCGTTCTAAGGGCGGTGAAGCATGACCGTAAGGACATGTGGAGCGCTTAGAAGTGAGAATGCCGGTATGAGTAGCGAAAGACGGGTGAGAATCCCGTCCACCGAATAACTAAGGTTTCCTGGGGAAGGCTCGTCCTCCCAGGGTTAGTCGGGACCTAAGGCGAGGCCGATAGGCGTAGTCGATGGACAACAGGTTGATATTCCTGTACTTCTATAAATCGTTTGAGCAATGGAGGGACGCAGGAGGCTAAGAAAAGCGTACGACTGGAAGTGTACGCCCAAGCAGTGAGTCGGCTGATGAGTCAAATGCTTATCACGGATGCGACAAGCTGTGACGGGGAGGGAAGTTTAGTACCGAAGTTTCTGATGTCACACTGCCGAGAAAAGCTTCTAGCAAGATTTATAGGACCCGTACCGCAAACCGACACAGGTAGTTGAGGAGAGAATCCTAAGGTGAGCGAGCGAACTCTCGTTAAGGAACTCGGCAAAATGACCCCGTAACTTCGGGAGAAGGGGTGCTGGTAGCAATACCAGCCGCAGTGAATAGGCCCAGGCGACTGTTTATCAAAAACACAGGTCTCTGCAAAATCGAAAGATGACGTATAGGGGCTGACGCCTGCCCGGTGCTGGAAGGTTAAGAGGAGAGGTTAGCGCAAGCGAAGCTTTGAATTGAAGCCCCAGTAAACGGCGGCCGTAACTATAACGGTCCTAAGGTAGCGAAATTCCTTGTCGGGTAAGTTCCGACCCGCACGAAAGGCGTAACGATCTGGGCACTGTCTCAACGAGAGACTCGGTGAAATTATAGTACCTGTGAAGATGCAGGTTACCCGCGACAGGACGGAAAGACCCCATGGAGCTTTACTGTAGTTTGATATTGAGTGTTTGTGTCACATGTACAGGATAGGTAGGAGCTGAAGAATCCGGGACGCCAGTTTCGGAGGAGGCAACGGTGGGATACTACCCTTGTGACATGACCACTCTAACCCGCACCCCTAACCGGGGTGGGAGACAGTGTCAGACGGGCAGTTTGACTGGGGCGGTCGCCTCCTAAAGTGTAACGGAGGCGCCCAAAGGTTCCCTCAGAATGGTTGGAAATCATTCGTAGAGTGTAAAGGCAGAAGGGAGCTTGACTGCGAGACCTACAAGTCGAGCAGGGACGAAAGTCGGGCTTAGTGATCCGGTGGTTCCGTATGGAAGGGCCATCGCTCAACGGATAAAAGCTACCCTGGGGATAACAGGCTTATCTCCCCCAAGAGTTCACATCGACGGGGAGGTTTGGCACCTCGATGTCGGCTCATCGCATCCTGGGGCTGAAGTCGGTCCCAAGGGTTGGGCTGTTCGCCCATTAAAGCGGTACGCGAGCTGGGTTCAGAACGTCGTGAGACAGTTCGGTCCCTATCCGTCGCGGGCGTTGGAAATTTGAGAGGAGCTGTCCTTAGTACGAGAGGACCGGGATGGACACACCGCTGGTGTACCAGTTGTTCTGCCAAGAGCATCGCTGGGTAGCTATGTGTGGACGGGATAAACGCTGAAAGCATCTAAGCGTGAAGCCCCCCTCGAGATGAGATTTCCCATCATTTTAAATGAGTAAGACCCCTGAGAGACGATCAGGTAGATAGGCTAGAAGTGGAAGTGCCGCGAGGCATGGAGCGGACTAGTACTAATCGGTCGAGGACTTAACCACGAGTTGTATAGCTGGTAGATTGATGGAGTTGGATATAGATTCAGTTTTGAAAGAACGAAAGTTTTTTCAAAAGATAAAGTGTGGTGACGATGGCAAGAAGGATACACCTGTTCCCATCTCGAACACAGAAGTTAAGCTTCTTAGCGCCGATAGTAGTTGGGGGTTTCTCCCTGCGAGGGTAGGACGTTGCCACGCTTTATATATAATGGAGGTTTAGCTCAGCTGGGAGAGCATCTGCCTTACAAGCAGAGGGTCAGCGGTTCGATCCCGTTAACCTCCATTGATGAGTGATTAGCTCAGTTGGTAGAGCATCTGACTTTTAATCAGAGGGTCACAGGTTCGAGCCCTGTATCACTCATTCTCATAGTAGAAATTGCGGGTGTGGCGGAATTGGCAGACGCACTAGATTTAGGATCTAGCGCCGCGAGGCGTGGGGGTTCGAGTCCCTTCACCCGCACTTAGCCGGCTTAGCTCAGTTGGTAGAGCATCTGATTTGTAATCAGAGGGTCGAGGGTTCAAGTCCTTTAGCCGGCATTAAAACCAAATTTGCGGAAGTAGTTCAGTGGTAGAACACCACCTTGCCAAGGTGGGGGTCGCGGGTTCGAACCCCGTCTTCCGCTTTGCCAATGTAAAACCATGGCCCATGCCGGGGTGGCGGAATTGGCAGACGCACAGGACTTAAAATCCTGCGGTCAGTGATGACCGTGCCGGTTCGACCCCGGCCCTCGGCATTTAATTGAATATAAATTGCACCCATAGCTCAATTGGATAGAGTACTTGACTACGAATCAAGCGGTTACAGGTTCGACTCCTGTTGGGTGCATACTCGGGAATTAGCTCAGCTTGGTAGAGCACTTGGTTTGGGACCAAGGGGTCGTAGGTTCGAATCCTGTATTCCCGATTTCCTTATGGGGGCTTAGCTCAGCTGGGAGAGCGCCTGCTTTGCACGCAGGAGGTCAGCGGTTCGATCCCGCTAGTCTCCATTTAACTTAATAATATTATGGCGGTGTAGCTCAGCTGGCTAGAGCGTCCGGTTCATACCCGGGAGGTCGGGGGTTCGATCCCCTTCGCCGCTATTTTCTTTTAGAGCTTGGACCTTTAGCTCAGGTGGTTAGAGCAGACGGCTCATAACCGTCCGGTCGTAGGTTCGAGTCCTACAAGGTCCATAGGTTATATCTTGGAGGATTACCCAAGTCCGGCTGAAGGGAACGGTCTTGAAAACCGTCAGGCGTGTAAAAGCGTGCAAGGGTTCGAATCCCTTATCCTCCTTAACATTATCGCGGGGTGGAGCAGTTGGCAGCTCGTCGGGCTCATAACCCGAAGGTCGTAGGTTCGAGTCCTACCTCCGCAATTAGGTTCCGTGGTGTAGGGGTTAACATGCCTGCCTGTCACGCAGGAGATCGCGGGTTCGATTCCCGTCGGGACCGTATCTCGAAATTACTCGGCTCGGTAGCTCAGTTGGTAGAGCACTTGATTGAAGCTCAAGGTGTCGGCAGTTCGATTCTGTCCCGAGCCATTCTAAATAATGCGGGTGTAGTTTAGTGGTAAAACTACAGCCTTCCAAGCTGTTGTCGCGAGTTCGATTCTCGTCACCCGCTTTATATTTAGGGCCTATAGCTCAGCTGGTTAGAGCGCACGCCTGATAAGCGTGAGGTCGATGGTTCGAGTCCATTTAGGCCCATTAATAACATTGTTATTATCAGAAAAATAATAAACTTGGATGATGGGGAAGTACTCAAGAGGCTGAAGAGGCGCCCCTGCTAAGGGTGTAGGTCGGGAAACCGGCGCGAGGGTTCAAATCCCTCCTTCTCCGTTTTATTATTTGCATTTCCTGGCCCGTTGGTCAAGCGGTTAAGACACCGCCCTTTCACGGCGGTAACACGGGTTCGAGTCCCGTACGGGTCATATTTGGAGGTTTAGCTCAGCTGGGAGAGCATCTGCCTTACAAGCAGAGGGTCAGCGGTTCGATCCCGTTAACCTCCATCTCATAGTGGTTCCGTGGTGTAGGGGTTAACATGCCTGCCTGTCACGCAGGAGATCGCGGGTTCGATTCCCGTCGGGACCGCTTTTTATAAAATGCGGGTGTAGTTTAGTGGTAAAACTACAGCCTTCCAAGCTGTTGTCGCGAGTTCGATTCTCGTCACCCGCTTTAATATTATC
>BNJS01003989.1_pt1 | contig 87823 bp, 174 predicted proteins | sample 8540461 | NCBI WGS metagenome assembly BNJS01 (sample SAMD00202454, study PRJDB9452) | human saliva metagenome | isolation source: human saliva | place: Japan
TGTAATATAGGATACGAGATGAATAATAAAACTAGCGTTTATGACCAAAGAAAAACTTCTTTGAGCTTTATCAGAAACTCCCGCGCAAATCCAATTAGTCTCAATGAAATTGTCGAAAAACCCTGACCATGCTCTCACTGTTGCCCTGATTTAAAAGGGAAAATTACTCGATTTGAGGCTGTGGCACGGGAGGACATTTACAACTTTATTTAGAACGAGGGCAGATAAAGTAATTGGAACTGATCTTTCCGAAAAAATGCTTGAACAAGCTGAAAAAGATCTGCAAAAGTGCGGTCAATTTTCAGGGACGTTTTTCCTTATATCACTTACCAGATGGAAAAATTAGCTGAGTTACCAGAAACGTCATTTTGATGTGATTACTAGCTCTTTTGCTCTTTCATTATATTGAAAATTTTTCCGCATTTATTAGTCAATGATGCCAGACAAAGCTTACGTCTAATGGCATATTGGTTTTTCTCAAGAACATCCGATAACGACCTGCCACAAAGAAGGAGAGCGCTGGGAAAAATGACAAAAACAGCAAATTGCTTATCGTTTTAAATCATTATCGAGAAGAAGGAAAACGCAATAGAAATTGGTTCAAACAGCCGTTTCAAACCTATCATCGAACAACAGCAACAATTATCAATAATTTAATTCATGCAGGGGTTTCAAATCGAGCAAATGGAAGAACCTATGCTTGCCGATCAACCGCAATGGCATAATGAATTTAAAGATTTATCCCACCGCCCACCGTTGTTATTTATCAAAGCAAGAAAAGTAGAGATAAACAAAATAAACTGGTTTTTAACTGCGCTTTTATGGTATAAATCGCTCCCGCTGTTTTTGCCTTTTCGAAAAGCAGCTTTTATTACTAACAACACACACATATCAACAAGGCTTAATCGGGAGTGCCAAACGGTCGATTAGCTGATATGTGAGGCTCAACCCCAACAAAAAAGGAAAAATATTATGGCACAAGTTTCAATGCGCGACATGATCAACGCAGGCGTACACTTCGGACACCAAACTCGTTACTGGAACCCACAAATGAAACCTTTCATTTTTGGTGCTCGTAACGGTGTTCACATCATCAATCTTGAAAAACTTTACCTTTATTCAATGCAAGCTTTTAGCGGAATTAACTCGCATTGCTAGCAACAACGGTAAAGTATTATTTGTTGGTACTAAACGCGCGGCTCAAGAAGCAGTTCAAGCAGCAGCATTAGATTGTCAGCAATATTACGTAAACCACCGTTGGTTAGGTGGTATGTTGACTAACTGGAAAACCGTTCGTCAATCAATTAAACGTTTAAAAGATTTAGAAACTCAATCTCAAGACGGTACTTTTTGATAAATTAACCAAAAAAGAAGCGTTAATGCGTAGCCGTGAGATGGAAAAACTTGAATTAAGCCTTGGCGGTATCAAAGATATGGGCGGTCACCAGATGCGTTATTCGTTATCGGTGCAGACCACGAACATATCGCGGTTAAAGAAGCAAACAACCCTAGGTATTCCTGTATTTGCTATCGTTGATACTAACTCAACTCCAGCTGGCGTAGATTTCGTTATCCCAGGTAACGATGATGCGACTCGTGCTATCCAACTTTACGTTTCTGCAGCTGCAGCAGCGGTTAAAGAAGGTCGTGGTAACGAAGCTCAAGTTGCTGAAGAATTAGTAGCTGACGCAGAAATAATTTAAGTTTTGCAATAAGGCGAGCCCTTAATAATCAAACGATTATTGGCATAGGGGCTAAAAGTTTAGCCCCTATATTTTTTTATCTAAAAGTGCGATCAAAATAAATCGCATTTTCGACAGAGGATTTTTAAAATGGCTGAAATCACAGCATCATTAGTAAAAGAACTTCGTGAACGTACCGGTGCCGGTATGATGGAATGTAAAAAAGCATTAGTTGAAGCAAACGGTGATATCGAGTTAGCAATCGACAACATGCGTAAATCTGGTCAAGCTAAAGCAGCTAAAAAGCAGGCCGTGTTGCAGCTGAAGGTGTTATCCTTGCTCGTGTAGAAAATGGTTTCGGTGTATTAGTTGAAATGAACTGTGAAACTGACTTCGTAGCAAAAAGATGCTGGTTTCCTTAGGTTTAGCAAACGAAGTGGCTGATTTCGCAGCAGCAAACAAAAGGTACAACTATCGAAGCATTACAAGCACAATTCGAAGAAAAACGTGCTGCATTAGTCGCTAAAATCGGTGAGAACATGAATATCCGTCGTGTTGCTTACTTAGATGGTCAAGTAATTGCTCAATACTTACACGGCGCGAAAAATCGGTGTATTAGTTGCAGGTCAAGGTTCTGCTGATGAACTTAAAAAGTAGCTATGCACGTAGCTGCATCTAAACCTGAATTCGTAAATCCAGAAGATGTATCAGCTGAAGTCGTTGAACACGAACGCCAAATCCAAATCGACATCGCTGTTAACTCTGGTAGACCAAAAAGAAATCGCAGAGAAAATGGTTGAAGGTCGTATGAAGAAATTCACTGGTGAAGTTTCATTAACTGGCCAACCATTCGTAATGGATCCTTCTGTATCTGTAGGTGACTTCTTAAAATCAGTAAACACTTCAGTTTCTAACTTCATCCGTTTAGAAGTTGGTGAAGGTATCGAGAAAAAGAAGAAGACTTTTGCTGCTGAAGTAGCAAAAATCACTGGCAGTAACGCGTAATTCTTTAAAGATAACGATATGTTAATAAGCCCAACTTAAAGTTGGGCTTATTTTTTTATAGGATAAGCTGCTTAATTAATGGGCTTAAACTTTTTGAGTTACGTTTAGTAAAATAAAAAAATCCACACTTAAATAATAGCTACAAGCTTTTTAAAGTGTGGATTTTTCAATCAAAACTTTAGAAAAATTAAGAAATTTTTCTTTTCTAATGCTTTTTAAACGTTTATTTATTCCATCAATACCCAATGTCAGTGCCGCAGTTTTACGCCATTCTTTATTCGTTTTGCAATGGAATACCAGAAGAATATACGCCAGGCTCTGTAATTGGGCGCATAACCATTCCCATTCCGGTAATCGTAACTTTATCACAAATTTCCATATGGCCGTTAATCACACTTGCACCGCCAATTAAGCAATAACGCCCAACAGTCAAAGCTACCCAGCCATGATAACGCCACCAGCAACCGCTGTACCTGTGCCGATATGAACATTATGTGCAATTTGACAAAGGTTATCGATGATCACGTTATCTTCAATAATTGTTGCGTCTAATGCGCCTCTATCGATACAGGTATTCGCACCAATTTCAACATTATTACCAATTATTACTTGCCCTACTTGTGGAATTTTAACCCAACGGCCACGATCATTTGCGTAACCAAAACCATCACTACCGATGACTGTTCCTGATTGAATTAAGCAATTAGTGCCAATCTCAACGTTATGGTAAACAGTTACATTAGCCCAAAGTTGAGTGCCTGAACCTATCTTGGTATTTTTTTACCAACAAAGCAGTTTGCACCAATGATCACGTTATCACCAAGTACAACTCCTTCCTCAATCACAGCATTGGCGCCAATTGAAACATTCTCACCTAAAGAAGCATTATCAAAAATTACCGCACTTTTTGCAATGCCTTGCGCAGCCTTTGGTGTGCTATCCATATATTGAGCCAAAATTGCGTAAGCTACATCAGGATCTTTAACAATAAGTAAATTGCTTGCTGGAGAACAGTATTCAACATCCTCTTCAGAAACAACCAAAATTCCTGCGTTAGAATCTTTTCAATAATGCACGGAATTTTGCGTTAGAAATAAAAGTAAGTTGATTTGATTGGGCTTTATCGAGTGGAGCGATATTCTCAACAACAACATCGGCGTTACCGCGAACGGTAGCGCCGATTTGAGTTGCCAATTCTTGTAAAGAATAGGATTTTTGCATTATGAGAACCTATTATTTTTTTCTCTTCTGCTTTAGCAGCTGCTTTTTCACTAGCAGGAATAGATTTTAGCACTTCTTCAGTGATGTCTTTACCCTCTACCGCAAATACAACTGAATTTGCATCAAGCACATAAGTATAACCTTTCGCTTTTTTGCTAAATTATTTGTAGCAGTTTGAATACTATCTAATAATTTACCACGCTCTTCTGCTTGACGTTTTTCATTTTTAGCTTGGAACTCTTGAACTTTTTTTATCTTGTTCTTGCATTAATTTTTTTGTAATTCAGCGTCTTCAGCCGCGCCTAATTTATTAATTTCCTCTTGGCGTTTTTGAACATCTGCTTGACGTAAACGAGGCGCGTCTTTTTCTAAAGCTGCAAACTTTTGCTTCTACTTTTTTTACGCGCAGCTGCGATTTTATCATCAACTTCTTTTTACTTGCAGCTAATTTTTCAGCTACAGGCTTAAATTCAGCATCAAGTTTATCCGCTACCGCTTGGCGATCTGGGTGATTTTTGGAAAAATATAACCTGCATTAATGAAAGCAATTTTTTCTTCTGCTGCAGCATAACCTGAAAGCAAGTGCGATACCTAAAAGCAAGTGCGGTTACTTTTACGATGTTTTTCATTTGATAAATATCCTTAATTAAATAGTGGTTTGTTTAATCGTTTTCTCTACCTAATAAAATTAGGCAGAGAACGTTATCTTTGAATTCTAAATGATGGAAAAAGTTCAATTTATTAGAAAAGAACCACCAATACTAAATTGGAACTGTTCTACATCATCATTTTTCATATTTTTTTGATCGGTTTAGCATAAGAGAACACTAACGGCCCAATAGGTGATTGCCATTGGAAACCAACCCCAGCAGATGCACGGATACGACTTGGTGAGCTATAATCAGGTAACTTATTAAAGCAAATAGCCTTTATCTTTTTCTGACCATTTTTGTATTCCATACGCTTGCGGCGTCAACAAACAAGGATGTTCTTACAGAATTTTTGGCCTTTATCCCCGACAAATGGTGTTGGCACAATTAGCTCTGCGCTAGCTGTAGCTATGGCGTTACCACCGATTACATCTGTACTAGGAACCCACTCAGGATTATTCCCTGCCGCATTGTTTCTGTAATAAATAGCATTCGGTCCAACAGCACCATATGCAAATCCACGTAAAGAGCCAATACCACCAGCAGTATAATATTGATAGAATGGCAGGCGTTTGTTACCAAATCCATTTGCATAGCCAGCCGATGCTTTTGCAGACATTACCCAGCGATGATCTCTATCTAATGGATAGAATCCTTGAACATCAGCACTTAATTTATAGTATTTATTATCAGAACCAGGAGTCGTAACTCGTCCACCAAGACTTGCTTTAACCCCTTTAGTTGGGAAATATCCTCTATTGAGACTGTTATAGTTCCAACCGAATGAGAAATCAAAGTCGTTTGTTTTAATGGCATTTCCATTAAAGTTCATTGATTGCATATATAAATCACGGCTATATTCTCTTGCGAAGTTACTAATTTTATTATAGGTATAACCTAATCCTACATAGTAAGAGTTATTTTCATTGACAGGGAAAACCTAAAGTAACGTTACCACCATAAGTCGTACGTTTATAATTAGAAGAGGTGTCATTTCTAGAGTTGTCATAGTTTTCAAAGAAAACATTGCCACCCTAAACTGACTCCCATCTTTCGTGAAATACGGCTCAACATAGCCTAAATTTACGCTAGTACCGTAGTCATTACGTGTTCCACCAAGGCTAACTGAAGCACCAGTTCCCAAGAAATTATCTTGTTTAACACTAGCTTGATAACTAATACCACTCTCTGTACCGTAACCAATACCAAAGTTGATACTACCTGTATTACGCTCTTTAACTTTATACACGACATCTACTTCGTCATCCGTACCTTTTACAGGATCAATTCGGTTTTCTACGGTTTCGAAGAATCCCGTACGATCTAAACGGATTTTACCTAACTCAACTAATTGCGAGTTATACCAAGCCCCTTCTTGTTGGCGCATTTCTTGACGTAAAGTACTATCCGCTGAAACAGTATTTCCTTCAAAGCGTAATTGACGAACAGTTAAACGTCGACCAGCATCAACAACAAAAGTAATTGCTAAAGTTTTATTTGCATCATCAAAATCAGGTACAGCATTCACTGTTGCACTACCGTAACCACGTTCACCCAATTTTTGCTTTAATCGCATTTTCAACATCGGCAATATCACTGCGACGGAAAGTGTCATTTAAAATGTAATGAAGAAAGCAAAGGTTCAAGTTCAGAAAGCTCATACCGCCCACATTACCAACAATTCGAGCACTTCGAAGGTCATACTGTAAACCTTCATTGACATCAATGGTTACATTTACTTTCGTTTTTTTCATCATTTAGCTGAACATCAGTTTTAGTGATTTGTGCTTTGGCATAACCATTATTTAAATAATAATCACGAATTGACTGTAAATCTTTCTCGAACTGAGCGCCTTCAAATTTATTACCCCATAATTTCCACCAAGAATCAGGTTGTAACTCCATTTGCTCTTGCAACGTACTGCTACTAATAGATTCATTACCATTGAAAGTTAATGATGCTAATTTTTGCAGTATCATCTTCATTGATCTGAATTAAAAATTTCAGCACGATTATTAGGTAACGTATTGACAATAGGTTCAACTGTTGCGTTATAGCGACCTACACTTGCATAGTGCTCTTTTACACTTTTTGCAAATTCATTTAATTTTTCTCGAATTAAAACATCACCAACTTTAAAACCGTTAGCATCTAAGTTTTGTTTAAGTGCTTCAGTTGGAATAACAGAGTTACCTTTGATTTTAACATCTGAAATGATCGATTTAGCCACAACGCTAACAACAAGTACATCGCCTTCTTGATGTGCATTCACATCATCGAATCGACCACTTACGAATAAAGAGCGGACAATATTAGCCACATCATTGTCAGTCACACGCTGACCAGCACGAACAGGTAGACTTGCTCGGATTTGTTGTTCTAAGTCACCTTGAACACCATCCACACGAATATCTTTTACCACAAAAGGTGCGGCAAACACAGTCGTTGTCGTACCGAATAATAAACTTGCGATTAGAAGTTTTTTCATCGATTGTATCCTATATAAATTATAGACGTAAAAATCATTAAATAATGCAAACACCGTTAAGCTTAATAACAGTGCTGCGCCAATTCGATAACAGATGCTTTGCACCCGCTCAGAAACAGGTTTTTCCTTTGACAGCTTCTATAGCTAAAAACTAAATGACTGCCATCTAATACAGGCAATGGAAATAAATTCATAATGCCTAAATTCACACTAATCAATGCCATAAAACTTAAAAAAATACACCAATCCAATATTAGCAGATGCACCAGCACCTTTAGCAATAGAAATCGGGCTGCTTAAATTGTTTTAATGACAAATCACCCGTGATTAATTTTCCTAACACTTTCAAGGTTAACACAGAAAGTTGGCCAGTCTTTTTCAATGCCTTTTTGCAAAGAGTCTAGAATATCATATTTTTAATTCGGTACGATATTCATCAGATAATTTTACGAAAGTTGGGCTTAAACCCACAAACCATTTTCCACTCTGATTACGCACTGGAGTGATAATTTTTGTCAAGCGTTTCCCCATTACGTTCAACTTTAATAGAAAAAAAGATTCGCCTTGTTCGACCTGTTTTTATAAAAATCTTGCCAAGGAAGTGCGGTTAAATTTTCTTTTAAAATTTTATCACCGATTTGTAAACCTGATTTCTCAGCTGGAGAACCTTGAACAACTTTAGAAAGCACCATCTCAACTTTAGGATGCATAGGCATAATCCCTAATGCCTCAAAAAGCACTTTCTTTTTCAGGATCAAAAGTCCAATTTGCAAGATCTAAAGTGCGTTGTTGTTCAATATTAGAACCAAAAGAAGAAAGGGTAATCTCAACATTAGACTCACCCATTTTTGTGGCAAGCAGCATGTTGATGGTTTCCCAATCTTGAGTTTCTTCTCCATCAACCGCTAGAATTTGTGTATTAGGGTTCAATGTGCGCTTGTGCAGCGATTGAACTTGGCGTTATCGACTCAATCACAGGTTTAACACTTGGCATTCCATAAAGGTAGATGACCCAATAGGCAAAAATCGCGAAAATAAAATTCGCCAAAGGACCGGCGATAATCACAAATGCGCGTTGTAATACGCTTTTACTGTCAAATGCTTGTGACTTTTGTTCAACTGGAACTACTTCATTACGTCCATCAAGCATTTTTACATAGCCGCCTAAAGGAATCATTGAAATCGCAAATTCTGTCCCGTACTTATCGATACGTTTCCAAATTACCTTACCAAAGCCAATTGAAAAACGATGGACTTTTATACCGCACTTTCTAGCAGCCCAAAAGTGACCATATTCGTGAACGGATACTAATACCGCAATAGCAATGATAAAAGAACCTAGCGACCACAAAAATGACATTCAGAATCCTTATAACACAAAGAAATAGAAGTAGCTGAGGTACCGAGGCAGTCAAGCTATCAATGCGATCTAATACACCGCCATGACCAGGAATCAATTGACTGCTGTCTTTAACTCCCGACTCACGTTTAAACATGCTTTCAGTTAAATCACCCAATACCGAAATTGCAACTGTTGCAACGGAAAGAATAACAGAATCCAGATATGTTTTCGCTCACCAACCAGAGAATCCCCAAAGAAATGAATAAATACAAAAAGCAAGCACTAACGCTGTAATTAAACCACCAACAACGCCTTCCCAGCTTTTTACCTAGGGTGAAACTTTTTGGCGCAAGTTTACGTTTACCAAATGCTCGTCCGCTAAAAATAAGCACCAGAATCAGCAGCCCAAACAAGCACAAATACATAAAGTAATAAAAATAAGCCGTGATAAGGCTCATGGGTATAGCGCTCTAAACGTAAACGTAATACACCCGCGATAAATGGGATTAAAGTAGAAAAAGGCAAATAAAAAGCTGTAAAAGAGGATTTTTAGACCAAAAATTTAGCTGATTTAGGATAACTCACCACAAGTAATAAAGCTAAAATCCACCAACCAACAGCGTTCATCAATAAAAGCTGGAGATGCTGTTCAAACACACGACCGGCATCTAAATAGTTGCCCTCAGTATAGAGCCATAAAAAGATAAAGGCACCTAAAAAAGCAGCAACACAAAAACGCGCTAAAAGGCTGTTTAAGGCGAGCAAACTGAGTCCACTCCCAAACGCCTAAAGTCGCTACTGCACCTAAAGCGAGAGCAAAATAAAAAGGCGTGAATAAAAATAGCGCACATAACACCGCTGCGATTAACACAATGGCAGATAAAAACTCGTTGTTTAAGCATAATTTTTAATCCATTTATTGAATTATTCTGTCCCACCAAAACGGCGATGACGTTGTTGATAACAGGCGATGGCGCGGTTAAATTCCGCCTCATCAAAATCTGGCCACAGCACATCGGAAAAATAAAGTTCTGCGTATGCAATTTGCCATAATAAAAAAATTACTAATTCGTTGTTCACCACTGGTACGAATCAATGAGATCAACTGGTGGTTCATCTTGTGTCACCAAATGACGCTGAAAAAGCAACTTTCACCAATCTCTTCAACGCTCATTTCATTATTTTTACTTTTTCTGCGAGTTGTTTTGCTGCTTGGACAATATCCCAACAACCGCCGTAATTTGCAGCAATATTAAGCGTAAGTGCGGTATTTTTCTGTTAAATTTTCCGCTTTTTGCAATTTTTTTCTTGCAAAGATTCACTAAAAACGAGATACATCACCAATAATTTTTCAGGCGAATATTATTTTATGTAATTTTTTTCACTTCGCGATCTAAAGCTTGCATAAAAAGCGTCATTAACGCGCTGACTTCTTGCTCTGGTCGATTCCAATTTTTCGCTACTAAAAGCATAAAGTGTAAGGAAAATTCACTCCAGTTTGGCGAGCATAACTTACCGCACGGCGAACTGCAGATACGCCATTCGTATGGCCAAAAATACGCATTTTATTTTTTCTGTTTTGCCCACCGCCCATTACCATCCATAATAATGGCAACATGTTTTGGAATATTGTTTTGATCGAGTTCTATCATTATTTTTTTATTATAAAAAGATCCCTATAAATTCGGCTGTGAACTATATCATAAGTTGTATTTGCTTGCTATGGATTAGCGAGTCCCTAATCCACGCTTTATTTTTTTACATAATTCATTTTTATAATAAAGAAAAAAATAAACAAAACGAAGAATTTATGTCTGCGATTGAACAAAATAAAGACGGTATTAGATTAAGAATATTCTTACAGCCAAAAGCCAGTAAAGATCATATTGCTGGCATTCACGATGATGAATTAAAAATTACCATTACTGCGCCACCCTATTGATGGTCAAAGCAAATGCTCATTTATTGAAATTTTTTAAGTAAATCCTTCAAAGTGCCCAAAAAGCAGTATTATTTTTAGAAAAAGGGAATTGAGCCGACACAAACAAGTTTTGGATTCCTGAACCCAAATTAATTCCAAAAGAAATTCAAAATCTATTGTAAAAACAAAAGAAAAATCACCGCACTTTGGACTCTCACGCTATCAATTTATGTGGTTTTTACGGTATTCTATGCCACATTTTTCTATTGTCAAAAATACTGCAAAAGTGCGGTTAAAATTTAAGGTGATTTTATGCAAGAACAATATCGCCCCGATATGATCGAACCAAAAGGTTCAACAATATTGGGCAGAAAATAAAGTTTTCAAAAGCAATCAAAGACGAATCTAAAGAAAAAAATATTACTGTCTTTCTATGTTCCCGTATCCTTCTGGCCGCCTGCATATGGGGGCATGTGCGCAACTACACTATTGGTGATGTAATTTCTCGTTATCAACGCATGCTAGGCAAAAACGTATTACAAACCATTTGGTTGGGATGCTTTTCGGCTTACCCGCAGAAGGTGCGGCGATCAAAAACAAAAACTGCGCCTGCTAAATGGACATACGAAAACATTGCCTATATGAAAAACAACTTCAGCTTTTGAGGCTTTAGTTTCGACTGGGATCGTGAAATGGCAACCTGTAAACCAGAATACTACAAATGGGAACAATGGTTCTTCACTGAGCTTTACAAAAAAAGGCTTAGTATACAAAAAAACCTCAACAGTAAACTGGTGTCCGAATGATGAAACCGTACTCGCAAACGAGCAAGTACACGAAGGTTGTTGCTGGCGTTGTGATACACCGGTGGAACAAAAAGAAATCCCACAATGGTTTATCAAAATTACTGACTATGCAGAGCAATTATTAGGGTGGTTTAGATACCCTTCCCGCAATGGCCTGACATGGTAAAAAAACTATGCAGCGCAACTGGATCGGTCGTTCTGAAGGGGTAGAAATTACTTTTTGATGTTGCAGATATCAACGAAAAAGTAGCGGTTTACACCACGCGTCCAGATACCTTTTACGGCGTGAGTTATTTAGGCATTGCGGCAGCACATCCATTAGCAAGTTTGGCAGCTCAAAACAATCCCGAATTAGCCGCCTTTATCCAAGAAGCGAAAAATGCCAAAGTGGCAGAAGCTGATCTTGCGACAATGGAGAAAAAGGAATGGCAACAGGGCTTATTTGCCATTCATCCATTGACAGGTGAAAAATTACCAATTTGGGTTGCGAATTTCGTATTAATGCACTATGGCACAGGTGCTGTCATGGCTGTTCCAGCTCACGACCAACGCGACTTTGAATTTGCTCAAAAATACAGCTTGCCAATTAAACAAGTGATCGCACCGCTTGCAGATGAAGAAATTGATTTAACCAAACAAGCTTTCGTTGAACACGGTAAATTAGTAAACTCAGCTGAATTTGACGGTTTTAGATTTTGATGGCGCATCAACGGTATCGCGGACAAATTAGAAAAATTAGGCGTAGGTAAAACGCCAAGTTAATTACCGTTTACGTGACTGGGGCGTTTCTCGCCAACGTTATTGGGGTGCACCAATTCCGATGCTAACCCTTGAAAATGGCGATGTAGTACCTGCACCAATGGAAGATTTACCTATTATTCTGCCTGAAGATGTGGTAATGGATGGAGTGAAAAAGTCCCAATTAAAGCTGATCCTAACTGGGCAAAAACAACCCTTAACGGAGCGCCAGCGTTAAAAGAAACGGATACCTTTGATACCTTTATGGAATCCTCTTGGTATTACGCGCGCTACACTTGTCCACAATATCAAAATGGCATGCTTGATGCGGAAGAAGCAAACTATTGGTTACCTGTGGATCAATATATCGGTGGTATTGAACACGCAACAATGCACTTGCTCTACTTCCGTTTCTTCCACAAATTATTACGCGATGCGGGATTTGTAACCAGTGACGAGCCAGCCGATAAATTATTGTGTCAAGGTATGGTGCTTGCAGACGCCTTTTACTACACAAGTCCAACCAACGAGCGTATTTGGGTGAGCCCAACTCAAGTGACTCTTGAGCGTGATGAGAAAGGTCGCATCATTAAAGCCACCGATCCTGAAGGGCGTGAATTAGTCCACAGTGGCATGACCAAAATGTCGAAATCCAAAAAAATAACGGTATTGACCCACAAGAAATGGTAGAAAAAAATATGGTGCCGATACTGTTCGTCTCTTTATGATGTTTGCCTCTCCAGCAGAAATGACCTTGGAATGGCAAGAATCTGGCGTAGAAGGCGCGAAAACGTTTCTTAGGTCGTGTATGGAATTTGGTGTATCAATATCAACAAAATCCAGCAAAAACGAGCCTGAGATGTCACTGCACTTTCAGCCGCGCAAAAAGCGCTCTCGTCGTGAAGTACATAAAACGATTGCAAAAGTGAGCGATGATATTGGTCGTCGTCAAACATTTAATACTGCGATTGCAGCCGTAATGGAATTGATGAATAAATTGACTAAAGCATCTTTAGAAAGCGAGCAAGATCGTGCTGTCATGGCGGAAGCGTTAAGTGCAGTTGTTCGTATGCTTTACCCAATTACGCCACATATCTGCTTTGAATTATGGCAAGCGCTAGGAAATGAAAGCAACATCGATACCGCTGAATGGGTGAAAGCTGATGAAAGCTCGCAATGGTAGAAGATGAAAAACTTATTGTCGTGCAAGTAAATGGCAAAGTTCGCGGAAAAGTGACTGTCCCTGCAACGTCTTCAGAAGATGAAATTAAAGCGGCAGCCAAAACAGATCCTAATGTTGCAAAATTCCTTGATGGAAAAGAAATTCTTAAAGAAATCTATATTCCATTAAAAAAATGTTGAATTTTGTGGTTAAACCATAATCCGTAGAATCTGTGGAATATTGATATTTCACAGATTCTATCTTTATTAGTGTATGGATTTTAAATTCATACACTCCACAATAAAGGTAATTTTTATGATTAAATCAATCAAAGCATTGTTCATTGTAGCAAGCATTACCGCGCTTTCTGCTTGCGGCTGGCATTTTCAAAACGGTACATTAATTCCACAAGAATTACGTACTCTTACATTTGAAACCTCTGATCCATACAGCGAAATGTCAGTGGCGATGCGTAATCAGTTACAAGCGAACAATGTTCAACTCGTCAATTCGACTCAAGGCATTCCTGTTTTGCGTATCAATAAATTCCGCATAAATGATGAAGTCGCTTCTGTCTTTAAACGCGGACGTGAAGCTGAAAAAGTATTGATGTTAGAAGTGGAAGCAAGCATCTCGTTTAGCGAATGGTGAAAGCCACCCAATCACGGCAAAAGTCAACCGCACTTTCTTTGATAACTCTCGCGCAGCATTAGCTAAATCCGCCGAACGAGAAGTAATTTGGAATGATATGCGGGAACAAGCTGCGCGTCAGCTCATTACTAAAATGGTTGCATTAGAAAAACAAGTGAAAAACAAATAATGAATCGCATCTTCCCTGAGCAACTTAATCAACATCTTTCCCAACGTTTAGCCAAAGTTTACTTTTTGGTCGGGCAAGATCCATTGTTACTGAGTGAAAGTGAAGATGCCATTTATAAAAACAGCCAACCAACAAGGATTCGATGAGAAAAAAATAACATTCAGATTGATAGCCAAACTGACTGGGCACAACTCATAGAATCCTGTCAGTCCATGGGATTGTTTTTAATAAACAAGTCATGGTATTAAATTTACCTGAAAATTTCACCGTACTTTTTACAGAAAAATCTGCAAGAATTTATTTCGGTTCTACATGACGATATCTTGCTGATTTTACAAATTGCAAAAGCTAGCAAAAAGCAAATGAAAACCAAGCATGGTTTGTTGAACTAAACCAATATGAAACCAGTGCGATTCTTGTAAATTGTCAAACACCCTACGGCTGAAAATCTTCCTCGTTGGGTAAAAATCGTACCAAAGCGATGGGATTAGAAGCTGATGATGAGTCCATCCAACAACTTTGTTACAGTTATGAAAAATAACTCTGCTCGCGCTCAAACAAGCTCTGCAGCTTTTAGATTTGCTCTATCCTGACCATAAGCTTAGCTATAATCGTGTCATTAGCGTCGTCGAACAATCCTCAATTTTTACACCATTTCAATGGATTGATGCTTTGCTAATGGGAAAAGCAAATCGTGCTAAACGTATTTTAAAAGGGTTACAAGCTGAAGATGTGCAACCTGTTATTTTATTACGCACACTACAGCGAGAATTATTTACGTTGCTTGAACTTACCAAAACCGCAGCAACGTATTGTGACAACGGAAAAACTTCCAACTCAACAAATTAAGACTGAATTTGACCGTCTAAAAATCTGGCAAAATCGCCGACCGCTCTTTTTAAGTGCGATTCAACGTTTAACCTACCAAAAGCTCTATGAAATTATTCAAGAGCTCGCCAATATTGAACGTCTTGCTAAGCAAGAATTTAGCGATGACGTGTGGATTAAACTCGCTGATTTATCTGTAAAAATTTGTTTTATAGAGCACTGTTTTTCAGCCGTAAATTCACATTCCTTGCAATCAATAGATTAAAAAATAAACCCCAGCTAAAAACTGGGTTTATTTTAAAGAGAATTATTTGCTCATTCAGCAATCGCTGAATTAATTTAGCATTAGCTGGCGGGAAACTGTCCGGCATCTAATGCACGCTGCTCAACCCAAAAACCTTCTTGCCCTTCTCGCCCAAAAAGGCTCACCAATCCATTCATCTACGACATAAAAAGAAAAAGAAATAATCTTTGTTGGATATTCAAATTGAAAGCGTTCGTAAAGTTCAGCATTTAATACCACAATGCCAATTTCCTCTTCCAGTTCACGTTTTAAAGCCTGTTCTGGGTTTCTCCCGCATCCACTTTTTCCACCGGGAAATTCTAAAGATTGGGCAAAATCCTGTCCTTCTAAACGCTGCGTTAAATAGAATCTGCCCAAACTCATTACGAATAATACCCGCAGCAACTTGTATAATTTTATCCATTTCTTCTATCCAATAGCACCTATGAGTGCGGTGAAAAATCACCGCACTTTGGCTAATCATTAATGGCGAGCAGCACGACTGCCATGACAATGCTTATATTTTTACCCGAACCACAAGGACAAGGCTCATTGCGTCCAATGCGACGATCTGAATAATCTTCAGAATCTGAATTTTGGATTGCCTGACCATTTTTCATCCACAGGTAAATTATTTTTGATTGATACGAGCAGCCATCTCCTGACGAGCACGTTCAGCTTCTTCCATTTCTTCCTGAGTACGTACACGTACACGCGTTAAAGTTGTGATAACGTGGTGTTTTAAAGAATCCAACATTTCCGTAAACATACGGAAAGATTCTTTTTATACTCTTGTTTTTGGATCTTTTTGCGCATAACCGCGTAAATGAATACCTTGGCGTAAATAATCCATCGCGGCTAAGTGTTCTTTCCAAAGCTCATCTAAGGTTTTGTAACATGACACCTTTTTCAAAGTTACGCATAGTTTCTTCACCAGCCAGCGCTTTCTTTTTCTTTATATTCTTTTTCAGCGACTTCTACGATTCGTTCACGCAAGTTTTTCTTCGTGCAGATTATTGTCTTCTTCTAGCCAATGAGAAATTGGTAATTCCATACCAAACTCTTGAGCTAAACGTTCTTCAAAGCCCTTTAATATCCCATTGTTCTTCCAAAGATTGCGGTGGAATATATTGATCAATCACGCTATTAAATACATCGTGGCGGATGGCGTTGATAGTTTCAGAAATATCATCATTATCAAGTAAATAATTGCGTTGCTCATAAATTGCATGACGTTGGTCATTTGCCACATCATCATATTCAAGTAGGTTTTTACGACCATCGAAATGGAAAGCCTCAACTTTTTGCTTGAGCAGATGCAATCACTTTCGCCAACATTTTTCGATTCCATAGCCTCCACCAGGCACGGTGAACGCTTTTACGCATTAAATTGAGTTTACCCTTCATTCAAATAAATGCGCATTAAGCCATCTTCCAAAGAAAGATAGAAGCGAGAAGAACCTGGGTCACCTTGACGACCAGAACGACCACGCAACTGGTTATCGATACGGCGAGATTCATGACGCTCTGTACCGATAATATGCAAACCACCGGCTTTCATTACAATCTCGTGGTTCTTTTTCCCACTCAGCTTTAAGCGCCTCAATTTGTTCTTGAGTTGGATTTTCTAATTTAGCAGCCTGCGCTTTCCAGTTACCACCAAGAATAATATCCGTACCGCGACCCGCCATATTCGTTGCGATAGTCACCGCACTAGGATAACCAGCTTCTGCCACGATTTCCGCTTCTTGTTGGTGGAATTTTGCATTCAACACATTGTGTTTTGATGCCCACTTTATCTAAAAGCCTTAGATAATTCTTCCGATTTTTCTACTGAAATAGTACCCACTAACACTGGTTGCTGGCGTTCTACACAATCTTTGATGTCTTCAATAATTGCATTAAATTTATATTGTTCATTTTCAAACATCACATCTGTACGATCATCACGAATCATTGGACGGTTTGTTGGAATCACAACAGTTTCCAAGCCGTAAATTTGTTGGAACTCAAACAGCCTCGGTATCCGCCGTTCCCCGTCATACCCGGCAAGACGCTCATATAAACGGAAGTAATTTTTGGTAAGAAATTGACGCAACAGTTTGGTTTTCACTCTTAATTTCAACCCCTTCTTTTTGCCTCAATGGCTTGATGTAAACCATCTGACCAGCGACGCCCTGCCATTGTTCGACCAGTATGTTCATCAACAATCACGATTTCACCGTCTTTCACAATGTAATCGACATCTTTTTCAAACAATGTGTGCGCACGCAAGGCAGCCATAACATGGTGAAGTAATACAATTCGACCAGGAGAATACAAAGAATCACCCTTCTGGCATTAAACCTTGCGCAATCAACCAATCTTCCACTTTTTCTTGGCCACGTTCAGTTAAGTGCGCCTGTTTAGATTTAAGATCTAAAAGTAAAGTCCCCTTCGCCTTGATATTCTTCTGTATCTTCTTTTTCCTGTTTAATTAAGTTTGGAATCAGTTTATTGACCGCAATATAAAGCGCAGAACTGTCTTCCGCTTGACCAGAAATAATCAATGGTGTACGAGCTTCATCGATTAAGATGGAGTCCACTTCATCCACCAGCGCATAGCCTAAAGTTCGTTGGAAACGCTCTTCTTTTTGAGTGAGCTAAGTTGTCACGTAAGTAGTCAAAAACCAAGTTCACTATTGGTTGCATAAGTAATATCTGCTGCATAAGCTGCACGTTTTTTTCTTCAGGCGGTAAACCAGGAATATTCACGCCTACACTCATGCCCTAAAAATTCAAATAACGGACGGTTTGTTTCTGCATCTCGGCGAGCAAGATAATCATTCACCGTGACAACATGAACGCCTTTCCCTTCAAGGGCGATTAAATAACAAGGCAAAGTCGCCGTTAATGTTTTACCTTCACCAGTACGCATTTCTGCGATACAGCGATTAGTCAATACCATCCCACCAATAAGCTGAACATCAAAATGTCTCATACCCAAGCACGCGCACTTGCTCTCACGTACCGTTGCGAAATGCTTCTGGTAAAATTTGTTGCAAAGTTTCGCCCGCACCTAAACGTTGACGGAATTCATCTGTTTTTGCACGAAGTTGTTCATCTGTGAGGGCTTCAAACTCAGGTTCTAATTTATTGATTTTTGCAACTTGTTTTCTTAATTTACGTAAAATACGGTCGTTACGGCTACCAAAAAAATTTTCGTTAAAATGCTCATAATTTCTCTTTTTAAATATATAAGTTAAATAGTTAAATGCGTATGAAATATCTTATTTCATGCACAATGATTCTTTTAAAAATATCGCTATTTCAATAGCGATATTCTTCACAAAAAAACAGAAAAATTTAAATAAGCAAAGGGGCCTGCTCGAATTGGCGCACTAGAGTTCAACGCATCAGCTAAAAAGTGCGGTTGAATTTTTAGGTTGTTTTTCAGTTTGACAGGAAATTGAAGGTTGAGGAATGGCTTGTCGTTGCACTTCACGTGCTACTTTTACCGTCTCTAACGCTTGTTGAATTGAAACACTCGAGGAATAATTTTCCGCATTACTTTTGATTTTTCAAAACTTTGTGCGTTAGGCAAAGCAAAAATCGCGATGATACTTAAAAGTAATCGCGACCAAAAATTCAGTTTGACAGTGCCTGAAATCATCGTCTCGTTGTTTATTATGAAAATTATGTGTATTGTGGCGGAAATCTAAACTAATGTCATTTTACTGGGGGGCAGACTTTATGGAAAAACAAGGCTGATCGTTATCAGAAAAGCAGTCAATATTATGGATGTGCTTGAGCAATCGCCCTTTGCCAAAATAATGAAAAAGGTCTTGCCATCAATGAACTTAATCAAAAATTTAACCGCATTTTTCCACAGGAATTTCACGGCAAATTTCGTATTGGTAATATGACAGATAACTCAATTTTTTATTGAGACAGCAAATGCGATCGTTCGCCAAGGAATTTTTATTCAGACAGACTGAATTATTGAAACTCATTCAAGAAGAATTTCCGCATGTAAAACGACTTGAGATAACAATAAACCCTGGTTTTTAAAAAGCTAAGAATAGGAGAGAAGGGAGATTTAATATCAATCAGACTTTTTTTAACAATGCTTTCTCTATTTTTTCTCTTCACGTCTCTTCTGAAAAAAATGCGCTTAATTTCTGACTACACTCTTCTGCCAATACACCAGATGTAATCTCCAGAGTATGATTCATCTTTATAATCATCAAAAATGGAAACGCGATCCAACCGCACCGGTTTTATAATCAGAAGCACGAACACAAGGCGTTTAATACAGCTATGCAAAATCGCCCAGCACACATTGTGCAAGGCTCCAATGTCACATAAAGCGTAGTATTCAGTAAAGCGATAATTTTTGAGATATTTTTCGCTCCGTCTACGCAAAGCGATAATTTCAGCATGTGCGGTAGGATCACTTTGAACAATGGAGAGATTCCAACCTTCGCCAATAATATTTCCAGCATCATCACCAAACACCGCCCCCACAGGAATCTCACCTAACGTTTCTGCTTTATCCGCAAGTTCAAGGGCGTAGCGCATCATTTTCTCATCAAATTCTGACCGCACTTTTGATACATCCATTAGACGGAAAACGGATATTTAATCGGATCATGAGATTGATAGCCAATGACTTTGAAAATCATCCATCGTGACCCAAGTTTCTAAATCTTCAAGCGTTTTTATATCTGGATTAATTTCTAATTTTTGGCAATGGGAAAGGCTCGCGTTTAAGTTGCACATCACGCATTAATTCAAGCTGATCTTCATAAATATGCGCATTCACAATTTTATGATATGCCTTGCCTGTCTTTTTGCCCGTAATCTGAGCCATAAGCGACAAGAAAGTAAACACTTGAATTTGATTGAAATTCAATCCAAGTGGAACATCACAGGAACGTTGATAACTAGTAAGATGTAAAAGTATCGCCCACAAGAGAAAAAAAGTATGCGTGTGCATACAAGGACGAAGACAACCAAGATCAAATTCACCAGGGTTAAAAGAAAAGGTTAGAAATTTCCCTCTATCATCAATGCCATTGGTCAAATTATTAACAATTTTGCGTAACTGATCGATGGTTTCTCCATTGAGGCTTACGCCATGCTCTGCCTTGCACACCATATACGCGCCCCATATCGTCAACACCTCTACGGTGCGGATTCGCAAGCCATGCGGCATTTTCATTCGCATTGGCATCCCAAGTTTTAGTGCCAAGTGCGCGGAAATCAGCGGCATTGTCATATCCACGAATGTAACCTAAAAATTCGGCAATTGCGGCTTTCCAATAACTTTTACGCGTAGTAATCAGCGGAAATTGATTATTCGCCACATCATATTCTAAATCTGCATTAATAACGGTGAGACAACGCTTACCTGTACGCTCATTGGCAACCCATTCACCTTCATTAACAATGCGACGACAAAGATCAAGATATTGCTTCATAAAAATCTCCTATTTTATTACCGCACTTTTGCGTGAATACGCCCAAGCCATAATTAAAGCACCACCAATAATCATTGGTAAACAAAAGCGCTTGTCCTCTTGTAATGACCCCCAAAAGAAATTTTTCAACTTCGGGCTCACGGACATATTCCACGATAAAACGGAAGATGCCATAGCCAATTAAAAATAAACCAGCAACGGAACCCATTGGACGTGGCTTTTTAATAAAAATATTCAGAATCGCAAACAACACTATGCCTTCTAGAAAAGCTTCATAAAGTTGTGATGGATGACGAGGAAGTAATAGCGGATCATTCGGGAAAAATCATTGCCCAAGGCACATCCGTTTCGCGTCCCCATAGCTCAAGATTAATGAAAGTACCAATTCTACCTAAACCCTAAACCAAACGGAATCAAAGGCGCAACAAAATCAGCCGTTTGCCAAAAAGTTACGTTTTTGTGAATAAGACGTCCAAATCATGGCAACAATGACGCCTATTAAGCCGCCATGGAAAGACATTCCACCTTCCCAAACACGGAACAAATAAAGCGGCTCTTGTAAGAAACGATCCAAATTATAAAAAAATTACATCGCCAACACGTCCGCCAATAAATACGCCCATAAAACCGTTGAAAAGCAAGGTATCAACCGATCCACTGTCCAACCGCTATTTGGGCGATTAGCACGACGAACCGCAAGCCAGCGTGCAAAAATAAAAACCTAAAAAGGTACATCAAACCATACCAACGTAAGCCGATATTGCTATCGCCAAGAGTAAAAAAATGGTTGGATCAAAATGAGGCAGAAAGCAAGTAATTTGAATTCATAATTTTTCTCTATCTAATAAACATATCAACAGCAATGGTAATTAATAAAAGTGCAAACCCTTTCTTTAAAGTTGGCACTGGTAGTTTTGAGGTGGCTGTCGCACCAAGTTTTGACGTGAAAAACGATGTAGCAGTAATACATAACACTGCAGGGAAATAAATGTAACCTAAAGAATATTCCGGCATTGCCAGCATTTCCCCCAGCCACTTAACATAAAACTGAACATTCCAGAAGTTCCGAGTAACATGCCACAGAAAGCCGAGGAACCAATAGCCTTTTTCATATCGATACCGCGAGAATTTAAAAACGGCACAATAAATCCGCCTCCACCGATACCTGCAGCACTAGATGCCATGCCAATTAGAATTCCACCGATAATAGATGATTGAGTCGTTAAAGGTTTAACTGTTTTATTTGTCTTAGGTTTAATAGATAAGACCATTTTTAACTGCGAGATAAAACCACTAAACAGGCAAATAATTTTACTAGAAATATCGCGATCAAGTTTTTCCGATAAAGAAACCGCAAATAAACACGCTAACCATGATGCTCGGAGCAAGGATCTTCACCGCACTCCACACAACATTACCTAACTTATGATGTCGTTGAGCCGAAGAAAAGCCAGTAATAACAATCGTTGCGAAAGAGGTTCCAAGTGCGGTAGACATTAATAAAGATTCAGGCACACCCACCATTGGTAACAAAGTACACCAACACAGGAACAATCAGTAATCCACCACCAATACCAAAAAGTCCCGCAAAAACCAGCAACAGCTCCCCACAAAGCAAACAAAGTAAAAATAAAGCTAAGCATTATGAATTCCTTGTTTTTATTAAAAGAACGTTTTGGAAATTTTTGAACCATTATATTTTTTTAGGGATGAGTATAAGATTTTTTTGCTCCAATTCTCGTGCAGGTTGATACACGGAGGATTTTTCTGAGAACAACACCCCCGAAAAACTCTTTCATCGCTTTTGCGATACACTTCTTTTTGAAAGATACGACCTGACGAACAGGATACCAAAAAAACTCACCCAACGCCACCCATCAAATTCTGGTGATTTGGTCGTTTGCATATTGATATTTTTTTCATCGCCAACAAGCTGCAACAAAAACCAGCGTTGCTTTTGTCCTATACACATCGGTTTGCTGTCATAACGCAACAAACGTTTTGGTAATTTATAACGCAACCAATGCTTAGATACATATAAAATGCGCACATCTTTAGGGCTGTAGACCAACTTCTTCGTACAGTTCACGATACATCGCTTGCTCGGCACTTTCATTATCATTAATGCCACCTTGCGGAAACTGCCACGAATTTTGCCCACAGCGCTTCGCCCAAAAGCACTTGCCCGTTGCGATTACAAATCACAATACCCACATTTGGACGGTAGCCATCAAAATCGATCACTATCGTTTTACCTTAAATTTTTCATATAAAAATAGTCTGCAGATTGTTTCATAAATCAGTGTTTTTATCAACCAAAGGGCTGGTTACACAATAAAATACACAGATTGTGGATAACATTGTGAATAACGAGTTTCTGATTGTGAATTGATCACGTAAAAACAGGGAAGGATCCTTATCACATCAAACTTAAAAAAATAAATTGAGTTATTTCCAATCAAAAGATCTAAAACAAAAATAAACCGCACTTTTTACATATAAAAAAATGGAAGAAAGTGCGGTAAAAATACAATTTTTAAAGTGATTCCATTCACCAAAGATCTTTTAGCTATCTCTTTGAGTTATTCAATATTTCTGTGGATAAAATTGTGGTTGAGAAAATCCATAATGTTGTATAACTCAAAACAAACTCTTTCCAAGATAATTTCAAGATAAAATTTATCCATTTAAATTCAAAGTGCTTAGACACAAAAACATGACAATATTTGTAATACACAGAAGTCTCTAAATTTTTAATGTCTAATTTTTAAACAAATTATTTTCAGGCAGGCAAAAATAACGTTCCCAATCGAAAATATTGACCAGGATCGATCTTACGTCCTGGCGAAATATCACAATGCCCAACAATCCGCTCTTTCGTAATTTTTAGGGTAACTTTTTCATGATTAAGTTAGTGAGTTCTTGCAATGCCAAATACTGCTCATTAGTAAAAGGTTGTTCATTACTACCTTCTAACTCAATTCCAATGGCAAAAATCATTACATTTTTTCTCGCCCTTGAAAGCTAGATAATCCAGCATGCCAAGCCCTTTGGTTAAAATTAACATATTGCGTGATTCGCCCATCTCGTTCAATCAAACAATGGGCAGAAACACGCATTTGATGAATTTCTTCAAAATAAGGATGAATCTTAGGATCTAATTTTCCTTGAAAAAAATCATCCACATATCCGCCACCAAATTGTTCTGGCGGTAAAGCTAATGTAATGGATCACCAGAAGTGAAATATCTTGTAAATCTGGGCGTTTCATCAAAATGCGGAGATGGAATTTGTCGACAATTAGTCAGAAATCCTTTCTCAATATCTTTTTATTTTTTTCGCATACATTTTTTTCCTATTTTTTGCGATCAGGATCGCAGAAAAAGTGCGGTCTGTTTTACAAAAACCATTTTCCCTTTTTCACAATATTTCAGCCAATAAAGGCTTAACGAAAGGAAAATAAATGAAACTAACTACACAAACTACCTTGAAAAAGGCTTTTACCTTAATTGAATTGATGATAGTCATCGCCATCATCGCGATTTTAGCCACTATCGCTATTCCTTCTTATCAAAATTATACCAAAAAAAGCAGCGGTATCCGAATTACTGCAAGCTTCCGCACCTTATAAGTCAGATGTGGAATTATGCGTTTTATAGCACAGGTAAACCTTCCAGTTGCTCGGGAGGAAGCAATGGAATTGCGGCTGATATTACAACAGCAAAAGGCTATGTAAAATCAGTGACAACAAGCAACGGTGCAATAACAGTAGCGGGTAATGGTACATTAGACGGAATGAGTTACACACTTACTGCTGAAGGCAATAGTGCAAAACGGCGTTACATGGAAAACTACCTGTGGCACAACGAATGCCGATATTTTTCCCTGCTGGATTCTGTTCAAAAATGATCGACTTAACTAGTGCAAAACCTCGTGTAAAAAGCACAAAATGGCGAGATATTTACGATCTCGCCAGAGTTATGGGTACGTAATCAGCAACAACAGTCGCTACTCTTACGTTATTTTTGCTTTACCACTCAAAGAAGAAAAATAATCGTCTCTGGCTAGGGTGTAGATTCTCTTTCTAATCTTTCCGCCTGTGAAACTATTGCGTTTATAACCGGGTAAACTTGTTGAGCCAGTTTTATTAGAAAAGCACTCAACTTAAAGAACTATTACAACAACTTGCCCCGAATCAACTTCAAGTGGAAGAGCAAGTTAAATATTACCAACATCAAGAAACAGTCTCATCTTGAACAACAAGATGATGAGCCTGTCATTCGCTTGCTTAATCAAATTTTTGAATCCGCTTTACAAAAACAATGCCTCAGATATTCATTTGGAGACCTTTATCGGATCATTTCCAAGTGCGGTTTAGAATTGACGGTGTTTTACAAGCTCAGCCTCCACTTAGCAAAAAAATTTGGCGAATCGCATTATTTCTCGCCTAAAACTGCTCGCTAAATTAGATATCAGTGAAACCCGTCTTCCACAAGATGGACGATTTCAATTTAAAACTACGTTTTCCGATATTCTTGATTTCCGTCTTTCAACGTTACCAACTCATTGGGGAGAAAGTTGTCCTGAGAGCACAGCAAAATAAACCAGTAGAACTCAGCTTTTTCTGAACTAGGCATGACTGAAAACCAACAGAAAGAATTTCAACGCGCACTTAGCCAACCACAAGGATTAATTTTAGTAACTGGCCCAACAGGAAGTGGGAAAAGTATCTCACTTTACACCGCACTTCAGTGGCTAAACACGCCTGATAAACATATTATGACCGCAGAGGATCCCATTGAAATTGAGCTTGATGGCATTATTCAAAGCCAAATTAATCCACAGATTGGATTAGATTTTAGCCGTCTATTGCGCGCTTTTTTACGTCAAGATCCCGACATCATAATGCTAGGTGAAATTCGCGATGAAGAAAGTGCAATGATTGCACTACGTGCCGCCCAAACGGGGCATTTGGTGCTTTCAACTTTACATACCAATGATGCAATATCTGCCATTTCTCGCTTACACCAACTCGGTATTCAACAACATGAAATTGAAAAACAGTTTACTGCTCGTCATTGCTCAGCGTCTTGTACGAAAAAAAATCTGTCCAAAGTGCGGGGGAAATTTAATAAATTCTTGTGATTGCCATCAAGGTTATCGAGGTCGAATCGGCGTGTATCAATTTCTACATTGGCAGCAGAATGGCTATCAAACCGATTTTAAAAATTTACGTGAGAGTGGTTTAGAAAAAGTTAGCCAAGGTATAACGGATGAGAAAGAAATTGAACGTGTGTTAGGTAAAAACTCATGACTAAAAACTCTTTTTATTATCAAGGTAGTAACGCATTAAATCAGAAACAAAAAGGCTCAATTATTGCGGATACGAAACAACAAGCACACTTTCAATTAATAAGCCGCGGGCTTACTCACATCAAATTACAACAAAACTGGCAATTTGGGGCAAAGCCCAAAAAAATTCAGAAATTAGTGAATTACTCAATCAATTAGCAACATTGCTACAGTCCGCTATTCCGTTAAAAAAACAGCCTGCAAATTTTGCAACAAAATTGTACTCAAATTATGCTCAATGAATGGCTTGAACGACTACTTCAATCCATTGAATCTGGTTTAGCATTCTCACAAGCCATTGAACAACAAGGGAAATATCTCACTCAACAAGAAATTCAACTGATTCAAGTGGGAGAAATGACGGGAAAACTTTCCGTTGTTTGTAAAAATAGCCACGCATCGTAGCCAATCTTTAGCATTACAACGCAAATTACAGAAAAATTATGTTGTACCCATCAATGGTGTTGGGAATTTCTCTATTATTGACACTCGCATTACTGCTTTTTATCGTGCCTCAATTTGCTGAAATGTACAGTGGCAATAATGCCGAATTACCAACAATAACCGCAATATTGCTCTCTATATCCAATTTTCTTAAGCAAAATATCGGCGTTTTGCTATTTTTCGCTTTTAGTTTTTTTCTATTTTATTACTTCTATCTAAAACGCCAGACTTGGTTTCATCAAAAGAAAAAAATCAACTTATTTCTATCACGCCTATTTTTTTGGCACAATTCAAAAAGCTTTCACGTTTAGTGAACTTTAGTCAAAGTTTACAAATTATGTTGCAGGCTGGCGTACCGCTTAATCAAGCACTAGACAGTTTTCTCCCTCGCACACAAACGTGGCAAACCAAGAAAACTCTCGTAAATGACATCGTATTAGATAAAGAAGTGCGGTCAATTTTACAATGGGTTTCTCAAGGCTATGCGTTTTTCTAATAGTGTAAGTAGCGATCTTTTCCCGATGGAAGCACAACAAATGCTACAAATTGGCGAGCAAAGCGGAAAACTCGCTTTGATGCTAGAACACATCGCGGATAATTACCAAGAAAAACTTAATCATCAAATTGACTTTACTCTCGCAAATGCTAGAACCATTAATGATGGTGATCATCGGCAGTCTGATTGGGATTATTATGATGGGAATGTATTTACCTATCTTTAATATGGGCTCTGTTATTCAATGATTTACTTTCGCAATGTTTTTATTAGGCGGCATCTTAGGGATCGCCTTGTGGTTCCACCTATCTGGTTTTATTACGCGTTTACAGCAAGAGATTTATGCGACTTACGTTGAATTATTTCCACAAAACCGTTCTCCATTTCAACCGCACTTTTCCTCTATTCAACAAAAAAGTGCGGTCATATTTTGAGGTATTTTTAAATGTTGGGAGTTGATTTATATTTTTTACAAATTGTCTTCAAGGGACTCTACTTTTTACTGTATGGTTCGGACTCACACTTCTTATCCTTTGGGCAATTAGTTATCTTGATTGGCACTATCAACTTATTTCTACTACACCCTGTTTATGGTTACTTTCGATCGGTTTATTTGGAGCAGACAATAACTTTTTCATTGCTTACGTTATCTGAAAGCATAAAAAGTGCGGCAAGTTTTTATTGTTTTCTACGCAATCTATTGGATTGCAAAAATTCTATTACGGAAAAAGAAGCCTTTGGACGGGGAGATTATTAGATAGCAATGGCATTAGGAAGTTTTATTCATTTAGAAACTTTACCGCACTTTTTATTATTAGCCTCAGTTCTTGGAATATGTTTTTCGCTCTCATTGATAAAGAAAGAAAAAAATTTTTTTACCTTTTGCCCCTTTTATGAACTTATCGGCTATCATCATTTATCTCGTCAAATATTACGGATATTAAAAAGGGGAAAACATAATATTTTTCCCCTTGTTCTTCATAGAAGTGCGGTTACTTTTTACGAACGTTTCATCACTTCAAAAACTCTTCGTTGGTTTTCGCCATCATCAGCTTATCAATCAAAGAAATTCCATTGCATCCACTTCATCCATTGGATTAAGAATCTTACGAAGAATCCACATTTTTTTGTAATTCATCAGATGTTGTGAGTAAATCTTCTTTACGAGTACCAGAGCGTTTAAAGTCAATGGCTGGGGAATACACGTCTTTCTGCGATTTTACGAGAAAGGTGTAATTCCATATTACCTGTACCTTTAAATTCTTCGAAAATAACTTCATCCATTTTCGAACCGGTATCAACTAGTGCTGTGGCAATAATCGTTAAACTACCGCCTTCTTCCACGTTACGTGCAGCGCCAAAGAAACGTTTTGGACGATGCAACGCGTTAGCATCCACACCACCAGATAAGATTTTTACCTGAGCTGGGGTGACTGTATTATAAGCGCGAGCTAAACGTGTAATAGAGTCAAGCAGAATCACCACATCTTTTTTATGCTCGACTGAACGTTTCGCTTTTTCGATTACCATTTCTGCCACTTGAACGTGACGAGTTGCAGGCTCATCAAAAGTAGAAGCAATTACCTCGCCTTTTACTGAACGTTGCATTTCTGTCACTTCTTCTGGGCGTTCATCAATCAATAATACGATAAGCTCTACATCAGGATAATTATGCGTGATACTTTGCGCAATATTTTTGCAGCAACATGGTTTTACCTGCTTTTTGGTGGAGCAACAATCAAACCACGTTGACCTTTACCAATTGGTGATGCTAAATCAAAATACGTGCAGTTAAATCTTCTGTTGAGCCATTTCCTCGCTCCATTCTTAAACGAGAATTAGCATGTAATGGTGTTAAGTTTTCAAATAAGATTTTGCTACGAGAAACTTCAGGTTTGTCATCATTAACTTGATCAACTTTTTAAAAAGTGCAAAAATAGCGTTCGCCTTCTTTTTGGTGGACAGATTTTACCTTCGATTTTATCACCAGTTTGAAGGTTAAAACGACGAATTTGACTTGGGGAAACATAGATATCATCAGGGCCTGCAAGGTAGGAACTGTCAGCAGAACGAAGGAAAACCAAAACCATCCGGTAAGATTTCTAACACGCCACCACCGAAAATATCTTCACCGCTTTTGGCGTGCTGTTTTAAAATTGCGAAGACAATATCTTGTTTACGCAAACGAGCTAAATTCTCTAAGCCCATTTGTTCTTCGCCAAGTTTCACAAGATCAGAAACAGGCGTATTTTTTAAGTTCAGTTAAATGCATAATGAATAAATATTGGAATTAATAGAATTGATGATTCGAATGGTGAGCCAATGCTCTTTGAATGGCGCGTAAATTACCACTAAAACCCTGTACTGTCTAGCGTTTTTTTATATTTAATCTAAAAAATTACCGCACTTTTCTTTCTCTTTTTAACATAGAAGTTTAGCCGTCTAGATTGTTATTTATTTGATTTTTCATTAGAATACGGACAATTTGTAAGGTTATCAATAAGCACTAAGGTAAATTATGGCGGATTGGGACGGAAAATATATCAGCCCTTATGCAGAACATGGCAAAAAAAGCGAGCAAGTAAAAATCACTGTGTCTATTCAATCAAAGTATTAGAAATTTTTGACAAATGAACGCACTCGCCGCCAATTAAAAAGTTTACGTCATGCAACCAACAGTGAATTACTTTGCGAAGCATTTTTGCATGCATTCACCGGTCAACCTTTGCCCACCGATGCAGATTTAATGAAAGAGCGTAATGATGAAATTCCCGAAGATGCCAAAGTGCTTATGCGTGAATTAGGGTGTCGATCCAGAAAGTTGGGAATATTAACCGCACTTTTCATTTATCCTTTTAATCCCATTCAAAATTGAACATTCAGGGCAATCATTGCCCTGACAATTATCATGCCAACGCTGCAATTCTTGTACCATTTTTTGTAACTGTTCTATTTGTTGATTCAACGTCGCAATATGTTGAGCTGTTAGCGCTTTCACTTCGCGGCTGCTACGCTTAGGATTATCTTGTAGTTCTAATAATTGTGCGATTTGATGTAGCGAAAATCCCCACATCGCGTGAGTGACGAATAAAATGCAACCTTTCTAAATCACTTTCTCCATAATTTCGGTAGCCTGACAAACTGCGAACAGCGGGTTTAATTAAACCCATTTTTTTCATAATCACGGATTTGTTTCGTAGATAAACCTACTAATTTTGCGGCTTCACTAATATTCATAAAAAAATTTCTTGACCTTAACCTTACGTAAAGGTTTATAGTGTAGCCATCAATAAAACGACTCACAAGGAGTAAAAAAATGAAAACCATCACATTAAACATAGAAGGCATGCATTGCGGCGGTTGCGTAAAAAAGCGTTACTCGAGTTTTTAACTGAATTAGATGGCGTACAGTCTGCTGATGTGCAATTAGAAGGTAAAGCAAATATTACTTTTGATGAAAATCGAGTCAATGTTGCACAGTTGATTGAGGTAATTGAAAGATGCCGGATTTGACGCCACAGAGTAAAAAAATTTCGATTCAGATTGGTGGGATGACCTGCCAATCTTGTGCCAATCGTATTGAAAAAGTTTTAAATAAAAAACCATTTGTGCAACAAGCGGGAGTGAATTTTTGCCGCCGAAGAAGCACAAGTGGTATTTGACTCTACGCAAGCAAGCGAAACTCAAATTATAGAGATTATCTATAAAACAGGTTTTCTCTGCTCATATCAAACAAGCCAATGAATTGCCAATCGAAGAAAAAAATACATCAATCCCTTTGGCGATTAATCATACTTTGGATAATCAATATTCCATTTCTGATTGGTATGCTTGGCATGATGAGTGGCTCACATAACTTAATGTTGCACCCTATTTGGCAATTTGCATTAGCGAGCATTGTTCAACTTTGGTTAGCCATTCCATTTTATCGCGGAGCAATCGGTAGTATTCGTGGTGGACTTGCCAATATGGATGTCCTTGTCAGTACAGGAACGCTCACCATTTATCTTTATTCTGCTTTCATGTTGTTTTACCACGACAATCATGCAATGGGACATGTGTACTTTGAAGTTTCTGTTATGGTGATTGGTTTTGTCAGTCTTGGAAAATTTCTTGAAGATCGCACTAAAAAGCACAGCCTAAATAGCTTAAGCATGCTCTTGCAACTGACACCGAAAAAAGTCACTGCACTACGTAATGACAAATGGACTGAAATTGCCCTTGACCAAGTCAATATTGGCGAGATCATTCGTGCCAATCAAGGCGAGCGTATTGCAGCAGACGGTATAATTGAAAGTGGAAATGGGTGGTGTGATGAAAGTCATTTAACGGGTGAATCTCGTCCAGAAGAAAAACAGAAAGGTGGAAAAGTATTAGCGGGGGCGATGGTAACTGAAGGTTCTATTATCTATCGAGCAAATCAGCTTGGTAGCCAAACCTTACTTGGCGATATGATGAATGCATTATCAGATGCGCAAGGTCTCAAAAGCGCCCAATTGCACGATTTGCTGATAAAGTTGCGTCAGTGTTTGTGCCTGCTGTATTAGTGATTTCACTTGTTACTTTCGCGCTCACCTACGTTCTGACTAATGATAGTGTGTCTTCACTTATTCACGCAGTATCCGTGCTCGTAATTGCTTGCCCTTGTGCCTTGGGATTAGCCACACCAGCATCAATAATGGTTGGTTTAGGTAAAGCGGTTAATGCTGGCGTATGGTTTAAAGATGCAGCAGCAATGGAGGAACCGCCCATGTGGATACCGTTGTACTTGATAAAACTGGCACACTAACAAAGGGAGAGCTTGAAATTTCAGCACTATGGCAACCACAAAGTGCGGTGTATTCTGAAGACGATTTGTATCGTTTTGCCGCAGCCGTTGAACGACAAGCTAACCACCCAATTGCAAAAAGCTATTGTGCAAGCAGCAGAACAAAAAAATGTTAGACATTCCCACCGCACTTTTTTCAAAGATGGAAGTCGGGTCAAGGCATTCAAGCCGAATTAGAACAAGTAGGAACAATAAAAAGTCAGGCAAACCCAGATTATTGCGGTTTAATCTTGCCTAAAAATTTAGAGGATATCTGGCAAATTGCGAGCATTGTCGCGGTATCTATAAATGATAAACCCTATTGGCGCATTTGCACTGACGGATACCTTAAAAACGATAGCTTGCACGCTATTCAACGCTTACAACAGCAAAATATTGATGTAGTAATTATGAGTGGCGATCAACAATCTGTCGTGGATTACATAGCTAAACAACTCGGCATTAAGAAAGCCTTTGGAGGCCTCAGCCCTAGAGATAAGGCGGAACAAATTCAAAAGCTGAAAGCTCTAGGTCATGTTGTAGCAATGGTAGGTGATGGAATAAATGATGCGCCTGCTTTAGCCGCTGCAAACGTCAGTTTTGCGATGAAATCAGGTTCAGATATTGCAGAACAAACGGCCTCCGCAACGCTTATGCAACATTCGGTGAATCAACTTGTGGATGCGCTTTTTATTGCAAGGGCAACCTTGAAAAATATCAAACAAAATCTATTTTTTGCTTTGATTTACAATATTCTCGGCATACCCCTTGCTGCTTTCGGTTTTCTAAATCCAGTCATTGCAGGCGCTGCGATGGCGATGAGTTCAATTTCCGTATTGATGAACGCCTTAAGATTGAAAAAAGTGCGGTTCTAATTTCATTTTATTTTTTTATAGGCAATCGGTGTCGTGCTCGCACCGATTGTTTTGTCGCTGAAAATTACCGCACTTTTTGATAAAAAAATTTTAACTTGATCACAATTTTTAGAATTTGCTCTTTGAGATTCTCTATTTATCGGCATAACATAATACTCAAATTTTGTTAGGGGCATATTTTGCTCTGCAAATTGACAAATTTAAGTAATTTATGCTTTGGAGCAAACTATGAAACCAACAGAAAAACTCAAATGGAACAAATTTGATGCAACATGGATGTTAAACCTTTTCGGTACGGCGGTTGGCGCTAGGCGTCTTATTCCTACCGATTAACGCAGGGATGGGCGGATTTTTGGCCGTTAGTTTTTAATGGCAATTATCGTCGGACCAATGACCTATTTTTGCTCACCGTGGATTAGCCTACTTTTGTACTTTCATCAAAAAAATCCTGGCAGCGACATTACTGAAGTAGTGGAAGAACACTTTTGGTAAAACAGCGGGAAAACTTATCACCCTACTTTATTTCTTCGCGATTTTTCCCAATTCTTTTTAATTTACGGAAACGGTATTACTAACACTGTCGATTCTTTCATTGTGAATCAACTTGGCATGGCGTCACCAAACCGAGCTATTCTCTCTTTTGTATTAATTGCAGTATTGATTTCCGTCATGCTATTTAATGAAAAAGTGATGTTAAAAATCACAGAATGGCTTGTTTACCCATTAGTATTAATTTTATTCGCACTTTCTATTTACTTAATTCCAGAATGGAATGGTGCGATGTTACATGAATTCTCAACAGCAGGCGGTTTTTGTCACCACATTGTGGCTTACGATTCCTGTATTGGTATTCTCATTTAACCATTCACCAGCAATTTCATCTTTCACTTGCTCACAATTCCGTGAATACAAAACTTTCGATGGTGCAGAACGCCATATCGGCCATACAGAAAAAGGCACCTCAACGATTTTGTTATTCTTCGTAATGTTCTTCGTATTTAGCTGTGTATTAACACTAACACCTGAAGAATTAGTGGCAGCAAAAAGCACAAAAATATCAGTATCTTTGTCTTTCTTAGCGAATAAATTTGATAATCCATATATCTCTTATTTTTGGCCCGCTTGTCGCATTCTTAGCGATTACTAGCTCATTCTTCGGTCACTATATGGGCGCACGTGAAGGCTTAGAAGGCTTATATTTGAAAAATGAAAAGGCGAATCTGTAAATCGTAAAAAAACTCAATTATGCGACCGCACTTTTCTTCTTATTAACGTTATGGGGCGTTGCGATTATTAATCCAAGTATCTTAGGCTTAATCGAATCTCTTGGCGGCCCAATCATTGCCATGATTTTTGTTTATCATGCCAATGTACGCGATTCGTAAAAATCCCAGCGATGAAACGCTACAGCGGACGTTTCAGTAATGTTTTTTTGTAACGATTATGGGATTAATCGCTATCTCTGCGGTTGTTTATGGATTATTATAAGCGCCCTTTAAAGTTTAGCGAATTTTTGAGAAATTTATGATTAGCGTATTTGATATGTTTAAAGTGGGAATTGGGACCATCCAGTTCCCATACTGTCGGTCCGATGAAAGCCGGCAAACAATTTATAGACGACTTAATTGAACGAAATCAGTTTGAACAAACAGCTGAAATTCATGTAGATGTGTATGGTTCTCTTTCAATGACAGGGAGAGGACACAGTACGGATATCGCCATCATTATGGGGTTAGCGGGTTATTTACCACATAATGTGGATATCGATATGATTTCAGGTTTCATCGAGAAAGTGAAACAAACTGCGCTTTTACCAATTAATGTTGGTCAAAAAGACGGTAAAATTTGATTTTTGAAAAATAATCTCATTTTTCCACCGCACTTTTTTTAAAATTGCACGAAAAATGGCATGACAATTACCGCTCTTGATGAAAATCGCACAGAGCTTTATCGCCAAACCTATTATTCGATCGGTGGTGGTTTTATTGTCGATGAAGCCCATTTTGGCCAAGAAGAAAAAACCACAGTCCAAGTGCCTTATCCTTACAAAAATGCAGAAGATATTTTTGAAAACATTGCAGTGATAACGGCTTAATGCTTTCGACTGTGATGCTAGAAAATGAAGTCGCCTTGCATGGCAAAGAAGCTGTCAGTGCTCATCTAGAGAATGTCTGGAAGACGATGCAAGCTTGTATCGATCACGGTATTCACACTGAAGGAATTTTTACCTGGGCCATTACGATGTGCCACGTCGTGCAGCATCGCTTTATCGTATGTTACAAGCAAATACTAATTTATCTAACGATCCAATGCGCGTAATCGACTGGGTCAATATGTTTGCGCTTGCTGTCAATGAAGAAAATGCAGCGGGTGGACGTGTAGTTACAGCCCCAACTAATGGTGCATGCGGGATTATTCCAGCTGTATTAGCTTACTATGAGAAGTTCATCTCGCCATTAACACCTGAAATCATTGAACGCTATTTATTAGCAGCAGGAATGATTGGTTCACTTTATAAAATGAATGCTTCGATTTCTGGCGCAGAAGTAGGTTGCCAAGGTGAAGTGGGTGTAGCCTGTTCAATGGCTGCTGCAGGACTAGCTGAAATTCTGGGTGGTAATCCACTGCAAGTATGCATCGCAGCTGAGATTGCAATGGAGCATAACTTAGGATTAACTTGCGACCCTGTCGGCGGTCAAGTTCAAGTACCTTGTATCGAACGCAATGCAATTGCTTCAGTAAAAGCAATCAATGCATCACGTATGGCTTTACGCCGTGCCACCAATCCAAGAGTAACCTTAGATAAAGTGATTGAAACAATGTATGAAACAGGCAAAGACATGAACGCCAAGTATCGTGAAACATCTCAAGGCGGACTTGCAGTTAAAGATTGTTTGTACTTAAATACAAAAATATCAATTCAATTTATCGTATATAAAACTAAAGCCTTGATAATCAAGGCTTTAGTTTTTTTCTATCTAAAATGATGGTAATTATAATGATACCCGACACTTGGGACTACAGGGATAACTGGTAGCGAACTTCTCACTCGAGTTTTTAACCTTATTATCACTCGCATTCAATTTTAAGTTAGTATCAACTTGACTTGCCACTTTATCTTTCTGTGCCTGAGTCACCGTATTACCACTTGTTACACGAGCATTATACTCTTGCACAGCCTTCATATCATAAACACCGTCACCAGTTTGCTCTGGTTGAGATGAACATGCTGCTAAACCTAAAATTGCACAACTAACAAAAAAACTATTTTTCTCATTAAATACATCCTATTTACAAATTACGTCAGTTAATACTGCTCTGCCTTCGGAAACATGATTAACTGCTTTTTTCTTTCAATGTTTTATTTTCTGTAACTGAATACGCTCAGACAAAGCTTTTGTCTGTAATTGAATAAACTGGGCACATAACTTAAATTTCTGAGGACTCTTTCCGACTATAAATCGTCGCCCCTGTTACACTGCCATAATATTCACTCTTTATCATTTAGGTAAAAGATAATGATGCGTTGAATTAGTGTAATCCACACCTCTTTTCACTTTTAAATCCGTGACAAATACCTGCTGGAGACTCATAAATGCTCTCCGATGAGCTCATTTCATTAATTTTATAAACTTTTAATTCTATGCTTTGAGCAAGCTTCTTTAACATCATTATCCGAAACATCTGAATTAAAACGTTTTTTATCTCTCAGCATCAACATAAGTAATTGAGCTAGAAAAATGCCATCGGCAAAGAGAAAATGGCGTAAGTAAATAAACTTCCTGCTATAAGACAGAACAAAGATAAAAGAAATACAATGCTCATTTCAAGTTTTTCATAAATACTCGTTAAAATTTATTGCTCTGAGATAGATTTTTCAGTTCTATAAAAACACAACCAGATGAAATTTATTTACTGACTCAACAAGCTGCATTAAATTTTAATCAAAAAGCTAGGTTACAGCAATTGTTAGTTTTGACTATAACTCACTAAAATCACCGATCCATCGCACTATACCAAAAAGACTTATATGATACTAGGTTATTTTTTTCAGGGGTAATACTTTTTGATTTTTCTTCATTTTGAGCTTTCTAAAGCATCACGCGCAGCACGAATACTTTTTCAATTAGTGGAACACGCTCATCATCTTTCGGCATTAAGCGCAGCATCATCGCCCAAGTCACTGCCGCCATTTTATAATCTTCCGTTTCAAAATAACGGAATGCGAGCAGACTTAACGCTTCAATGTTTAGTGTGATCTTGACGAATCACTTCTCTCAATAAATTGCCACCTTTAAGTTTATCAGTCGCATCTTCAGAGAACATCAATACACGAGCATAGCCTAATTTATATTGCACATTATCTGGTTCGAGTTTATTAGCCTTTTGATAGCTATCGAATGCCAAACGTGCATCACCTAAATTCATCCCAATTTGACCGAGCATCCACCATTTTTTGCATCAGTTGGATTTTTTTCTGCAAATCGATTCGAAGTGCGGTAGAAAATTGCTGCATTTCTGCATCAGAAAATGGATTTTTTTATCTTCATCTTTCATTCGATCAAAGAAATAGGGCAATTTCGCATAAGTTTGCTCTAACATCGATTCAGCTTGCCAAGATCCCACCATAAAATAAGAAGAGCCCGCGATAATTCCTAGCGCCAACACGCCAGACACAAACCACACTTTTTCCATAAGATTTGCCAGAATAATCCACATTCTCTTGAACCTTGCTCGGCACATCATCAAGCAAAGTTTTCTGTAATTCTTGTTTGAGTTGCTCAACATTTTTCAACTAAACCTTGGGAATTATCTTGCTCAATTTCTTCCAAGCGCGAGAAATATAACGCCTTATTTAAATCATCACGTTTTTTTGCCCATGTTTCGCTTTGAATTGACGCAATAAAGGATAAAAACAAATTAACGCCACAACTAAAAGTGGTTAATATAAAAATTAATGCAAAATTCATCTATTTATCCTTGTTTAATAATTCTGCCAAACGCACATTATCTTCATCAGTTAAAAACATCTTGGGATTTCACCGCACTTTGAGCTTTTTGGTTTACGTCTTAATAAAAAAATACCACGCCTAACAACACAAGCAATAATGGGGCAATCCATAGCACTAATGTACTCGCTGTCATAGGGTGGATCGTAAGTTACAAAATTGCCGTAGCGTGCCACCATATAATCCACTACATCATTTTTTCGATTTGCCTTCTTGTAAAAGCTCAAATACTTTGCCACGCATATCCACAGCGATAGTTGCGTTGGAATCCGCAATATTGTTATTTTTGACATTGAGGGCAACGCAAAGATTGTGTTAATTGGTGGTAATCACTCTCTTGCTGTGGAGAACTAAAATTTAATGCATCAATGGCTGAAAAACGCCACTGAGCTAAACAAAAGTGCGGTCAAAAAAATAGCCATGTTTTTTTCATTATTGTTGCTCGAAAGTTTGTCATAAATTGGTTTTTAAAGTCTGAGTCCAAACTTTTCTCGTTTACATCTCCAGCATAACGATAATGAATCACGCCTTTTCCATCTACAATGAAAGTTTCTGGTGCCCCATATACTCCTAAATCCAAACCGAAAGAACCTTTTTCATCTTTTAAAACAACTTTATAAGGATTGCCAAGATCTTTTAACCACTTCATTGCTTTAGGTGATTCATCTTTATAATCTAAACCGATAATTCGCACACCGTCTTTAGCAAGTTTGTTTAAATATTGATGTTCGGCATAACAAGTCGGACACCAAGTCGCCCATACATTAAGCAAAAACTGGCTTACCTTGTTGAAACAATTCATTCGTGTAAGCTTTTATTTTCAAAAAGCTCCGTTAAAATTTTTTTGCTGGCACAGGCTTTCCAACCAAAGCAGACTCTAATGCTTTAATATCTTCACCTTGCGCATTACGTTTTAATTGCACTAAAAATGCAATTGTTATCGATAAAAAGAGAATAAGAGGAACGAGTAATCATTTTTTTACCGCACTTTTAAATATAAAAACCAAAGTTGGCTTTTCCTGAAAAGCCCGCATTGTTCACATAAGCTAATTAAAAGTTAAGGCACACCTAATCAAGGTGCGCCGTCATATTATTTTTTCAATAAAGCGTTAAATCGATAGCGTCGATCGAACATACACAACAATCCACCTAACGCCATAAACAAGCCGCCAATCCAAATCCAGCGAATAAATGGCTTGTAATATAAGCGTAACGCCCAAGAATTATCCTCAAGTTTTTCACCGAGAGCCACATAAAGATCGCGAGTTAAACCACCAGCAATCGCGGCTTCCGTCATAGACATCCGACTCACTGTGTAAAAACGTTTTTTTCTGCGAAATAAAACTTGCCTCTGGTTGCCCATCTTTCGAAATATCAATTTGAGCTTTTTCCACCAATATAGTTTGGACCATTCGCATCTGTCACACCAGCGAATTTAAAATCGTAACGACCAATTTGTGCACTCTCGCCGACTTTCATTCGAACATCACGTTCTACGCTGAAGTTTTGGCTAAACGCAATCCCCCAAACTGTCATTGCTACGCCTAAGTGAGCTAACATCATTCCCCAATGAGAACGAGATAGTTTGCGTACGCCCAACAAAGAATGGTTCACGATGCGTCGCTCGTTGTTGCAATTCATAAAGCGCAAGCAAAAGCGATAATCACAGTCATCATTGAACCAAGCACCGAGCTCACGGTAATTTTATCTTGCAAGAAGTAAGGTAACGCAAAACCTGCAATCACCATAACAAATACGCTGATAACAACAGGCGTACGAATTGCAGAAAATTGGTCTCTACGCCATTTCACCAAAGGGTCCAATACCAAGCAATAATGCAAATGGTGTCATAATAATTAAGAACATTTGATCAAAGAATGGCGCACCAATAGAAATAGAACCTAAACCAAGTTGTTTGTGAACGAGTGGTAACAACGTTCCTAAGAATACAACGCAAAGTGCGGTCATTAATAAGATATTATTTAATAACAACATACTTTCACGTGAATAGCGTTCTGCATTATCACGAGGCGAATTTGACTGCCTTTATACGCATAGAGCGCAAGCGAACCACCAATCACCACAACGAGGTAAGCCAAAAATATACAAAACCACGAGTTGGATCCGATGCAAATGCGTGAACTGAAACTAAGATACCAGAACGAACTAAGAACGTGCCGAGCAGACAAAGTGAAAAGGCTAAAATCGCAAGTAATACCGTCCAAGCTTTGAAAGAACCACGTTTTTCTGTCACAGAAAGAGAGTGAATCAATGCAGTACCAGCAAGCCAAGGCATAAACGAGGAGTTTTCCACAGGATCCCAGAACCACCAACCACCCCAGCCAAGCTCATAATAAGCCCACCAAGAACCGAGTACGATACCTAAAGTTAAAAACACCCAAGCAGCAAGCGTCCAAGGACGTGACCAACGCGCCCAAGCTGAATCTAATTTTCCTGTCATTAAGGATGCAATCGCAAACGCAAATGCCACAGAAAAACCAACATAGCCCATATAAAGTAATGGAGGGTGGAAAATCAAGCCTACATCTTGCAACATTGGGATTGAGCTCTTTTTCCGTCCACTGGAAAATCTGGGAAAGTACGCGTAAAAAGGATTTGAGGTGAACAAGACGAACAACACAAAACCGACGCTAATAATCCCCATTATACCAAGCACACGAGCAACCGCTTCGGGGTAAATGTTTACTCAATAAAGCAACGGCAGATGACCAAACGGCCAGTAACCAAATCCACAGTAATAAAGAACCTTCGTGAGAGCCCCATACGGCAGACAAACGATAATAAATAGGTAAAGCCGTATTAGAGTTATTCACCACATACTGCACACTAAAATCATTTACTGCAAATAAATAAAATAATGCCGCAAAAGCGATGCTTAAACTTGCAAATAAACCATAAGTCATTGGGCGAGCTAATGCCATTAATTGTGCATTGCCCTTTTCCGCCCCCCACAAAGGGAAAAATCGCCAACATAAGCGATACGGCTAAACTTAAAGCCAGCGCATAATTTCCTAATTCAGCAATCATTTTGCGCCTTCTTTTTCTTGACGATCACGTGTGCTTTCGCCTTTTAAATCTGCATCACCGATACCCATTGGTTTATGCACTTTTTGCATTTTTTTCACCTAATTCTGGTGGCACATAATTTTCATCGTGTTTAGCCAATACTTCTGTCGCGGTTAAAACGGTTGGCTGAGTTAATACACCTTGAGCCACAATACCTTGTCCTTCACGGAAAAGATCCGGCAAAATGCCTTCATATTCAACAGTGATCGCAGGGCCAATATCATTTAAATCGAACCGCACTTTTAAGCTTTTTGGATCACGCACTACCGTGCCTTCAACCACCATACCACCAACACGAATACGCTGCCCCACCTCAGGTTTTTGATTCGGGTTATTATCCTTACCTTGAATCACTTCAGATGGCGTATAAAACAAGTCGATATTTTTGACGTAACGCATACAGCATCAATCCACTTGCAATAGCAATGCCGAGCACAACAAAAATGACTAATTTAAATCTGGATTTACGTCTTGGATTCATAGTGTGTTCCCTTTATTTGCTTGTTGTAAACGTTCTTCGCGTTGTTGCTCACGCAATACATTTTTGTAACACTGTCTTGCGTTGTTTTACACTTTGAACAATTAAGGCAATAACTGCCACTAAACTTACTGCATAGGATAACCATACGTAAAAACCGTAGCCACCCATATTAAAAAAATCACTCCAAGTCTGGAAAAAAACATAAAATATTCCTTATAAAAAAATCGCTAAAAAAACTAACCGCACTTTATTTCAGTGTTTGAGCCAATGCTTTTAACCCAAGGACGTTTCGCATCTTCTTTCAATAATTCCATGCGATAACGTACTAAAGTAAGCCAAATATACAAGGTTAAAAACCGAAGATACACAAAATTAATGGAACCAACATTGGAATTGCAATGGATGGTTTTTCCAGTTTAGTGATACTCGCACCTTGATGTAACGTGTTCCACCATTCCACAGAAAAATGAATAATCGGTAAAAATCACGACCGTTGTAATGCATAAAATCCCAGCCGCTTTTTGCTCCCTACGTTACGATCTGAAAAAAAGCAGAATAAAGCGCTAAAAATCCCAAGATAAAGAAAGAATAAAAATCAATTCTGCAGTTAAGCGAGCATCCCACACCCACCAAGTGCCCCACATTGGTTTACCCCAAATTGCGCCCGTAACAAGCGATAAAAAGTAAACAATGCACCAATTGGCGCCATTGCAATCATTGCGAGGTGAGCTTGCTTAATTTGCCACACAAGGGCAACCACAGCTGCAATCGCCATTGAACCGTACACACCCATTGACCAAATCGCTGTCGGCACATGCACGTACATAATTCGGAAACTATTACCTTGTTGGTAATCTGCCGGGTGCGAAACGCTAAGCCCCCATACAATGCCGACACCGAGTAAAATAAGCGTTAAAAATGCAAATAGCGGACTCAATTTACCGCAGATACGATATTGAGTTTCTGGTTTTGCATAAGGATGTAGCCACTTCCACATAAAAAAATCCTTAAAAATTAAAGAGAAAAACCACCGCACTTTTTATACGGTGGAATGAAATTAATTATCTAAACTAATTCGCAGTGCCGCAGCGATGGCAAAAGGCGAAAGCGTTACTGCGCCAACCATCATAGCACCTAAAATCGCCAGTTGCCCCCCATAAGGCACATTTAATCCTGCAGCCTCTAACACTGATGAAGCAAAAATTAAAACAGGAATAAACAACGGAACAACAAGCAAACTCAACAACACGCCACCTTTTCGCAATCCCACCGTTAAAGCCACGCCAATTGCACCAATACAGCTCAATACAGGAGTGCCCAGTAACAATGTCAAAACCAATGCCCACCAAATATTGACCTCAAGAGAAAGCAACAAAGCGGCAATTGGTGATAGCAAAAATAAGCGGTAAAACCGGTGAGCAACCAATGTGCAACGACTTTAGCCAAAGCCGTCATCGGCAAAGGCTGTGCGGTTAACATTAATTGTTCAAGAGAACCATCAATAAAATCATCACGGAATAAACGTTCAAAAAGAAAGCAATGCTGAAAGTAATGCGGCTACCCATGCGATACCCGGTGCGATACGGGAAAGTAATTTAGGATCCGGCCCAATAACAAGCGGAAACAAAGTAATCACAAGCAAAAAGAACCATAGCGGATTTAAAATTTCCGCATTTTTTGCGCATCGCAATTTGAAGTTCGCGTTTAATTATCTCTAAAAAAATCATTAAGTTATTCCGCTTTATAAGCCGCTAAATTCAATTTTTTTGCAGATGAGAACTTGGCACTTCTTGGTGGCTGGTTAACAACACAATACCACCTCGTTGAGCATGCTCATCAAAAAAAGTGCGGTTAGAATTTCCACGCCTTTTTTTATCAATCGCAGTAAACGGGCTCATCTAAAATCCATAAAGGGCGCTTGAGACAACCATAAACGACCCTAATGCAATACGTTTTTGTTGCCCTGCTGAAAGTTGTGCGGCAGGGCAAATCTTCACGGCCCAACAATCCCACTTTCTCAAGCAAATCCCACAAAATATCAGTATTTTTGTTCCGCTTGACTAATTCGTTGATAAAACTGCAAATTTTTCCCACGCGGTTAATTCTGGTTTTAACACCTGAAAGGTGACCCTAAATAAAAGCAAATCCTGATGATACTGCTCACGTTGTTTTAGAAATTGCTTCAGCATCCCACCGCACTTCGCCTTCTAAAGGTTGAGCTAAACCCGCGAGAATACGCAATAAACTGGTTTTACCTATGCCGTTATGCCCTTCAATTTGCACAAAATCACCGCTATTAAAATCGCAAGTCAAAGCACGAAAAAAAGTACGCGCTCACCACGTTGGCAGGATAAATTTTGCAGAGATAACTTGTGTGGTTCAAACATAATTGCAAAGGGAAATATAAAAAAAGTGGCGGTATTCTATCACAAGAGAAATATTTGACGAGATTTTTAGCCCCCAAAACAGATAACTCTTTAGGTGTAGATCGATAGGTTTATTGATTTAAAAACAAGGTTTAATAAATTCGTCTATTAATGTAAAAGGAAAAACATTTAATGATCTAAATCAAAATTTTTGCTATTATTTGCTCAATTTTGGTTATAGACCAAAACCCTCAACGAAATTTGTCTTTACATAGAAGGAATAAATTATGGCTTACACTCTACCTGAATTAGGCTACGCCTACGATGCATTAGAACCACATTTCGATGCGCAAACAATGGAAATCCACCACAGCAAACACCACTCAAGCGTATGTAAACAATGCAAACGCTGCATTAGAAGGTTTACCCGCTGAATTAGTGGAAATGTGCCCAGGTCAATTAGTTTCTAACCTTGACAAAAATCCCTGCAGAAAAAAACGTGGCGTATTACGAAATAACGCAGGCGGTCATGCAAACCACAGCTTATTCTGGAAAGGTTTGAAAAAAAGGTACAACCTTACAGGGCACATTAAAAGATGCTATCGAACGTGATTTCGGTTCTGTAGATGCATTTAAAGCTGAATTTGAAAAAGCGGCAGCAACTCGTTTTGGTTCAGGTTGGGCGTGGTTAGTATTAACTGCTGAAGGTAAATTAGCCGTGGTATCAACAGCAAACCAAGATAACCCATTAATGGGTAAAAGAAGTAGCTGGTTGTGAGGGGTTTCCCACTTTTTAGGTTTAGACGTTTGGGAACACGCTTACTACTTAAAAATTCCAAAACCGTCGTCCAGACTACATTAAAGAATTCTGGAATGTGGTAAACTGGGATTTCGTTGCTGAACGTTTTTGAACAAAAAAACAGCACACTGCAACTGCGCAAAAATAATCAATATTTGAAGAAGCCTAGCAAACGCTAGGCTTTTTTTGTTTTTCGGATATTCCAAATACAAAAATGCGGTGAAAATTCACCGCACTTTATTCTTTTTTTATTTATCCCTCAATCCCTTCAAACAATGCTGTGCTTAAATAGCGTTCAGAAGCTGAAGGCAAAAATAACAACAATGAGTTTATCAGCAAATTCTGGTAATTTAGCTAGGCGATCTGCAGCCGCGACAGCTGCACCAGATGAAATCCCTGCAAGAATGCCTTCTTCCGCCATTAAGCGACGAGCTGTGGCAAGTGCGGTATCGCTATCAACGGTTTCTACGCGATCAATAATAGATAAATCTAAATTTTTTAGGAATAAAACCTGCTCCGATGCCTTGAATTTTTATGTGGGCCTGGTTTTGCTTCTTCGCCCGCTAAAGTTTGAGTAATAACAGGCGATTCCGCTGGTTCAACAGCAACAGAAGTGATTTGTTTACCAAAAATCTAATTTAATCGCACGAGAAATACCCGTAATTGTGCCACCTGTTCCTACGCCTGCAACCACAACATCGACTTTACCATCCGTATCTTTCCAAATTTCAGGGCCTGTTGTTTCTCGGTGAATTTGTGGATTGGCTGGATTTTCAAATTGTTTAAGCATGACATAGCGGTTTGGATCAGAAGCAACAATTTCTTCTGCTTTCGCAATCGCGCCTTTCATTCCTTTTTGTGCCTTCGGTAAGCACTCAAATTCACACCCAATCCGCGCAATAAACGTTTTTCTTTCAAGACTCATTGTTTCCGGCATGGTGAGCGTGATTTTTATAACCTCTAGCGGCTGCAACATAAGCCAAAGCGATACCTGTATTACCGCTCGTTGCATCTACAATTTCTTTTTCCTTTCGTGAGTGTGCCATCTTTTTCTGCTTGCCACACCATATTCGCTCCAATACGGCATTTTACGCTGTAGCTTGGGTTACGCCCTCAATTTTTCACGACCACATTGCCATTGTGACCAAAGTGTTTTTAAACGCACAAGTGGCGTATTTCCGATAGAATAAGAATTGTCTGCATAAATTGTCATAATATTTCCCTTTCGTTGGACTTTGTTAATGTTGGTTTATTTATAGCACCGCACTTTTTGATTAAAAAAATAGTTATTTGATCTATTTTTATAACTGTAGGCTATTTAACAATCCCTGTATTTTTCTAAACGAACATCAAGCCCCGTTTGAGATGATGAGTAGCTATTCATATTAAAACGTAAATCATTACGATAATTTTCCACCCACATCACCGTCGCACCACATACTGCAACAGGCATAATTAATAAATTAATTACAGGCACAAATGTGCAACAAGTTACTAATCCACCAAAAAGTTAAACTTTGAGTCCGTTGATTGCCAAGCGCATTTTTCATGATATCAAAAGAGACTTTATGATTATCAAAAAGGATAATCACAATATTGAATTGCCATCATCCAACAAGTGAACAAGAAAGTAAGTACAGGCACGATGGTTTGCCCAACCAAAGGAATAAAACTCAGTAAAAACAAGGCGATAATTTTGGGTAGGCTATAACGTAATTTTTGCCACTCTCGAGAAAGCATACGAGGCACATCCCTCATTACATCCACGAGACTATCATCATTAATATTTTCACCTGTCAGCATTTTTTCTACTTTTTTTCCGCCAACAAACCATTAAAAAGGTGCAGCAATAAAGCCAGAAAAGTGTGGTGAAGGTAAAAATAAAAGAGCAATAAAATCGTTAAAAATTGACAGGGTTAACAAAAATTACACTGAGAAAAACTCAGCCAGTCTGGAATAAAAATTCATCACCCAATCAATCGCACTCGTGATTTGGCTAATAAAAAAAGCCAAAATAAACCACAAAGTAAAACGGTATTGAGCAAAATTGGAATAATAACAAACCGACGCAAACCTTTTTGTGTGATGTAATGCCAGCCCATTACAAAATAATGGAAACCAGATTTTAATTCATTAGGATTCAACATTTTTTTCTTTCCTTTCAATAAAAAAATACGCCTAAAACAGACCGCTCTTTTTCCCTTAAAATTCCACGCATTGAAGTATTTTTTTCACCCTACTGAAATATGGTAGGATTAGCGCCATCAATAGCATTCTCGCAGGACTAGCACGCGTAAGGAATAAAGATGGATTTAAATACAATTTTGATTATTGTGGGCATTTTTGGCACTTGTTGCCTTAATCGTGCACGGATTATGGTCAAATCGTCGTGAGAAATCAAAATATTTTTGATAAAGCAAATAAATTTGACCGCACTTCTCATGTGCAAAGATCCCATACGCAAGAAGAAACGCAACCAACAAATGCTAATTTGTCTCACGCCACTACAGCGCAAGCAAATGCACCAATTCGCCATCAAGTCATGCCTAATGCAGCAGTAAATCAAGAACCTGTTGATTATAGACAAAGTGAAAAAAAGCGTCGATGACATTAAGATTTCGATTCCAAATGTTCAACCCTGTTTATGATATGGGAAATCATCGTTCTGAGCCGTTAAAGCCGACTCAACCACAATATGATATGCCGACATCAAATAGCGTTGCGAATATGACATTGGAACAAATTGAAGAACAAAGCCAAAATGCTAATTTCGATGGAATTAATTCATCATCACCAGAATTAAGAGCGCAACTTGCGGAACTAGCTCACGAAGAACGTCAAGTGGACTACAACGTATCTTTTAATGAACCAAAAGCAGAAACTACAACTAAAACCTAAACAAACAACTGGTTATATTCAACTTTATCTTATTCCAAAATCTAGCGACCAATTCAATGGTGCGAAATTAGTACAAAGCACTTGAAAACTTAGGGTTTTATCTTGGGAGAGGATGAAATGTATCACCGCCACTTAGATTTAAGTGTGGCAAGTCCCCGTTCTCTTTAGCGTAGCCAATTTAGAGCAACCAGGGAACATTCGATGCTTATAACTTAGTGGATTTTAGCACGATGGGAATTGTATTCTTTATGCAACTGCCATCACCAGGTAATAATCTCGCTAATTTACGAATGATGATCCGTGCGGCACATACATTAGCCGAAGATTTACAAGGCATAGTGCTTACTGAAGAACAAGAAATCTTTGATGAAAATGCAGAGCAAACATATCTTGCTCGCGTGTAAATTCATACCTTAAATTTACCGCACTTTTATCTTTATTGAGACAGGCTTTATGCCTGTCTATTTTCACTCTAAACACACAAAAAGTGCGGTCATTTTTCCCCGAGAATTTTATGACAAATATTCAAACTCAAATAGACAATCTGCGCAAAACCTTGCGCCAATATGAATACGAATATCACGTTCTAGATAATCCAACCGTGCCTGATAGCGAATATGATCGCCTCTTTCATCAGCTAAAAGCATTAGAACTAGAACATCCTGAATTTCTTACTTCAGATTCCCCAACTCAACGTGTGGGTGCAAAACCACGTTCTGGGTTTAGCCAAATTCGTCATGAAATTCCCATGCTCTCTTTAGATAATGCTTTTTTTCCGATGAAGAATTCAATGCCTTTGTAAAACGCATTGAAGATCGTTTAATCGTATTACCTAAACCACTTACCTTCTGTTGTGAACCTAAACTTGATGGTTTAGCGGTGAGTATTTTTGTATGTAAATGGCATTCTCACCCAAGCTGCCACTCGTGGTGATGGCACAACAGGCGAAGATATTACAGCCAATATCCGTACTATTCGCAATATTCCATTACAACTTCTAACAGACAATCCTCCAGCACGTTTAGAAGTGCGAGGCGAAGTTTTTTATGCCACACGCAGGCTTTGAACATTTAAATGAATATGCGCTAGAACATGGTGAAAAAGACCTTTGCCAACCCTCGTAATGCGGCGGCAGGATCCTTGCGTCAACTTGATCCTAATATTACAAGTAAACGCCCATTGGTATTAAATGCTTATGGCATTGGGATTGCTGAAGGCGTTGAACTACCAAGTACTCATTATGCTCGTTTGCAATGGCTAAAATCTATCGGTATTCCAGTGAATCCAGAAATTCGTTTATGTAATGGTACGAATGAAGTTTTTAGATTTTTACCGAGATATTCAAAATAAACGAAGCTCGCTGGGTTATGACATTGATGGAACAGTATTAAAAATCAATGATATAGCTTTACAAAATGAGCTAGGATTTATTTCTAAAGCACCTCGTTGGGCGATTGCTTATAAATTCCCCGCCCAAGAAGAATTAACTGTCTTAAATGATGTTGAATTCCAAGTTGGCCGAACGGGTGCAATCACACCAGTCGCTAAATTAGAGCCAGTATTTGTTGCCGGTGTTACAGTAAGTAATGCAACCTTACACAATGGTGATGAAATTGAACGCTTAAACATTGCTATTGGCGATACTGTTATCATTCGCCGAGCAGGCGATGTGATTCCACAAATTATCGGAGTATTACATGAACGTCGCCCTGATAATGCTAAACCAATTATTTTCCCAACAAATTGCCCAGTGTGCGATTCTCAAATTATTCGTATTGAAGGCGAAGCGGTGGCTCGCTGTACAGGAGGATTATTCTGTGCTGCACAACGCAAAGAGGCGTTAAAACATTTCGTCTCTCGTAAAGCCATGGATATTGATGGTGTGGGTGGAAAATTAATAGAGCAATTGGTCGATCGCGAACTGGTTCATACACCTGCGGACTTATTTAAACTTGATTTAACTACGCTCACACGCTTAGAAAGAATGGGCTCAAAATCTGCAGAAAATGCTCTCAATAGTCTTGAGAAAGCCAAATGCACGACCCTTGCTCGCTTTATTTTTGCTTTAGGCATACGTGAAGTAGGTGAGGCCACTGCATTAAATCTTGCTAATCACTTCAAAACCTTAGATGCGCTTAAAGCCGCTGATCTTGAAGAGCTTCAACAAGTGCCTGATGTAGGTGAAGTTGTGGCAAACAGAATTTTTGTATTCTGGCGTGAAGCGCATAATGTTGCCGTCGTTGATGATTTAATCGCACAAGGCGTACATTGGGAAACCGTGGAAGTAAAAAGAAGCAAGTGAAAACTTATTCAAAAGATAAAACCGTCGTCCTCACCGGCACTCTCACACAAATGGGTCGCAACGAAGCAAAAACATTACTACAACAGCTAGGCGCAAAAGTAAGTGGCTCAGTTTCCAGTAAAACGGACTTTGTCATCGCGGGAGATGCTGCTGGCTCTAAACTAGCCAAAGCGCAGGAACTAAATATTCCAGTATTAACAGAAGAAGAATTTTTAGAGCAGCTTAATATTTTTAAATTAGTTGAATTAAAATCATATAAACAAGAGCGGCCAAAAAAATAATCATATTTTTTTGACCGCTCTTTTGTATTTAAATGTTAAGTTATCAATTTACTGACATAGTCATTTGTCTTCTTTCATCCTTACTTAAATACGCAGCTGCCCGTATTAATGACGGTAATTTGATTGTGATTACAGTTTCAACACGCAGCCGCGCAGAGGCGACTGCTGGCAATCTCGCAGTGAGAATATTGGCCTTTGGTGTTTTAACACACAGCCGCCCGAAGGTGGCTGCCTCACGTTAATGCGTGTTTTTTTGCCCTGGTTTCAACACACAGCCGCGCGGAGGCGGCTGCACCACCGCTCTTATGGGCGGTTTTTATTGAGGTTTCAACACACAGCCGCGCGGAGGCGGCTGCGTAACATACTGGACACTTTGGACCGTTAGATAACGTTTCAACACACAGCCGCGCGGAGGCGGCTGCTAACGCTGCTCGGTAACTTGGGTGGCAATCTCATCGTTTCAACACACAGCCGCGCGGAGGCGGCTGCTTGTACTCTTTACATCAGTTTGTCTCGCGTGCTCGGTTTCAACACACAGCCGCGCGGAGGCGGCTGCACATTGCAGAACTTATTAGAACAGCAATCGATAGTTTTCAACACACAGCCGCGCGGAGGCGGCTGCCACCATCAGAGGTGTGATCTACCTTTCAAAAACAAAGTTTCAACACACAGCCGCGCGGAGGCGGCTGCGCTTGATGCAGTCCATCAATTTGAACGGCTACAGTTTTCAACACACAGCCGCGCGGAGGCGGCTGCCCCCTACATAAAAAAAGTAAGAAAAAAATCAGCGAATTAAACACTGTATTTCGCTAACTGATTTTTTTATGATAAGGAGTTTAGTTAGTATAACGGCCGCATCGCCGTTATACAAATAGATTAATTCATCCAAATTATTAAAGAAAATAAGGATCGCTATCCCATCAGGGGTTTTAATGAGAACAACAGGTTAGCGAACTAAATGACAAGCACGTCTTTAAATACATCCACTGCTGGTTTTTGTCCCATGATGCTCCACTTTATTACGCCACTTACTGCCCAAATGGTAAAAACGCAGACTGTCATATGTGGGATCGTAGGTTTCCAATAGTTTGTTTTTCAACTCGACCCATTGGTCAGGCGTGACATCGCATTCAAAGACCGAATATTGCGCCCGTACGCCGTAATCTAAGCAATGTTTTTGCAATGCGGCGTAATCGCGCTTGCCCGTTTGGATCATCAAAAGAAATATCATAAGTAATCAGCATTAACATAGCTTATCTCATCAAAAACGGTGGATATTCCGCCAAATCCCCGCGCAAGTGCCGCGCCAACAGCATCGCCTGAATATACGGCAGCAGCCCGATTTCCACTTCCTCGCTTAAAAACGGATGTATAATTTTCTCCTGCTTTTTTTCGCCTGCAACGATTGGAACAAGAGCTTACGCGCATCGGCTTTCAGGCTAACCGCGCCGCTTGCCTCGGTAACAAAAATCCTGCGGTTTGATTTGCCCGCGGTTAATCAGCGAAAGCACCAGCCTGTCTGCCCACCACGCACGGAATTCTTCCAAAATATCCTGCGCCAAACTGTCGCGCCCCGGACGGTCGGCGTGCAGAAAGCCCACCTGCGGATCCAGCCCCACGCCTTGCAGCGCGCCACTGATGTCTTTTTCCAAGAATGCTGTACACAAACGACAACAGCGCATTCACCCCTGTCTCTGGGTGGACGGCGGTTGCGCCCGTCAAAAAGTAAAACCGCTTTTTTCGCTCAAAAGCTGCCCGAACACGCCGAAATAACGAGCTGCTGCATCGCCCTCAATGCCGCGCACCACGTCCAGCTCCGCCGCGCCCTTCAACTGCCGCAGTGAAATATTCAAAGCATCGACCGCACTTTGAATCGCCGCATTCTCGCCGTAATTGCGAATCTGCCGCTGAAGCACCCGTTTACTCGCCTGAATCTTCGCCGCAATGATATTGCGCGCAATCGGCACGGGGTTTTGCTCCGACACCCGATACTGCGCCCGACGCAGCAGCACATTGCCGCTCTGCCGCCCCTGAAGCCGCCCCAAAAAACGCCCGTTTTCCGTAAAAAACGCCAAATTCACATTATTTTCGCCGCAAAACCCCAACAAAAACGGCGACACCAGCACATTGCCAAAACAAAAAATATGCCCGATAGAATGCACCGGCAACTGCGCCACCTTCTTACGCTCCTGCTCTACCACCAGCGTTTCCCGTTCCTTATGCAGATAGCTGCCTTGGGTGGTGATATAGAGCGTGTTTTGCAGTTTGCGCATGGGGAAACTCCTTGGGATTTGACCGCACTTTTGAGTTTTAACAGGTTTCTTGGGCTACCTGAAAATTATTGGTAGGTTGGGTTAAGTATTTCATTTTTTATGTACTGAATAACTAAATACTGAATATATTCATTTTCCATGTTTTTTTGCCTCATCACTAATTTCAATACTTCGCGTATATCCCTTGTTTAGTTTTTACAAAACCAGAAATTCTGATCATATAATTAATGGTTGATAAGTTTTTGTTATATTCTATACTTTCAAATATTTTTATGATAGATGCTATCCATATCTTCATTTTTAAATCTTTTTGTATATACCTCATTGTGAATCCAGAAATAATATCTGCAATCTGAACTCCCACACTATTTTTTTGAATCAACTTCAAAAATAATATCAACAGGTTTTTTTAATATTAAAATCTGAATTCGTAAACTTATGCACTGTACTCCCAATTTCTAGCATTTGCTGAACATTGTAGGATAATATATTATCAAAATGAACTTGTTGATCATGCATAAAAATGAATGTCTTCAAGACCTCCGTTAAAGTAGTTAATCCTAGCTATAAGATTTGTAAGTGATGAAATTTGTGGTAATAAATAAGTTAACTTCCCTTTTTTTATTTTTCATCAGGAATAGGAATAAACTTTCTTACTGCATACTCTAAACCTTCTTTCTCTTTAATATCAAAATAATCCTCTATGGACATATCAACATGATTTACAATACCTTGATAAATATTTTTTTAAGTATAAATCTTTTTTTCTTCTTTGACTTTTAAAGAAAAAGAATTCTTTCAGACCATTAAACGAATTTAATAGAGACTCTTCATTAATATTTTTTTGCACGCATTGAAGAAGCATTGATACTCAGGCTTACCTATATTTCTGATGAGGGTATCCATATATATTTCGCGTAACACCGGATACTCTCCGCCCGACTCTTTTTCTCTAGGTATAAAATATGGTGGAATTACCTGATGAATAACTATTGAATTGCATATATAATATTTTTTTGTCAGTTATTTCTATAAAATAGTCAATATTATTATCCTTAATAAAATTTACAATCTCTAAAATTACCTTTTGGTTTTTATCAAATAAATCTGAAGATTTTATTTCACTCCCTTGAATTTTTATATTTCTTCTTTAATTCAGGAATAAATTCATTTTCCATTTTAGAATATACATCTTCAGGTATTTTTTACCGCCGAAAGTGTAAAAATATTCTGATTCGAGAATGTTAAATCAATTTTTTTCGCTGGATGAGATCCCCACTATTACCTGATTCATCAATATAGATTTTTCATACTTACTCCTACTAACTAAACAATTATTTTACTTCTCTAATAACCACAGAATTCACTCCCCAAACAACTCCGCCACATACCCCAAACTCCTATCCCGCTTCCCCAGCAACTCCGGATGGCAAATCTCCACCAGCGAGCAGGCTTTGCAGCGTTTGCCGTAGTCGGGAGGTGGGGTTTGGCCGCTGTTTAGGAGTTCGCGCACGGCGGTAATGGTGGCGAGGGTTTGGGCGCGTAGGTCGTCTGAAAACACGACGGGAACGCGGTGGCGGGTTTGCATATACCACAGCGCGCCCTCAGAGACGGTTTGCCCCGTCATTTCTTCCAAGCACAAGCCTTGGGCGCAAAGCTGGATTTCGTCCATCGGGTCGGGTTTGGGCTTGCCGCGTTTGTATTCCACAGGTTTCAGACGACCTGTCTTTGTTTCCACTTCCACCAAATCCAACACGCCGCTGATGCCCAGCTTCTCCGCCGACACATGCACCGTCCGCTCAAAACGCACGCCCTTGCGCGTTTCCGGTTCGCCCTGAATCCACCCGCTCATGCAGCGCCTTGCCTTGCGCGGTCAAATAGTTCTCCGCCCACGCCTGCTCGTTATGAATCAGGGCGCATTGGCGCGGGCAGAAGGCGTAGTGTTGCAGAGCGGAAAAGGGGAATCAGGCGCGTGTCCTGATTTTTCCCCTTGGGTTTTCAGTTGAAAATGCGGTCATCTTTTTTTGAATATTTTTAGAAGCCGTCGATTTCCTGCGGAACTAAAACCATCAAGGTTTTTCCAGTTCATAGCTGCCGTCCGCATTCACTTTCAGGCTGCCGTGTACTTTGGCGGAAGAGTATTGCCCTGCTTTGCTGTTGTGTTCCCACCAGATAAGTTTCAACACCCTGCATGCTGCCTTCGGGGCGGGCGGATGATGCATCGCCTTCAAAGAGTTTGGTGAGTACGGCTTTGATTTTTTCGGCATCGTCGTCTGAAAAAGCCAGTGCGCTCGGCAAGCTGCGGTGACATCGCGCCGAAGGCAACGTACACGCCGTTATCGACGCGGTGTTTCATGCCCATGGTGTCGGAAGATTTTTTTCGTGCCATCGCCTTCGCCACTGACGCTTTTGGTGATCTGGGTGCTGGTGATGTTAATCGGCTCAATGCTGAATGCGGATTGAATGGTAACTGGGCCGCGCACGGCGATGGATATGCCGCTGCTGCCGTCGCCGCTGAATGCGAAGACCTGTCCGAAGCTACGTACATCCAGCCATTTTTTTCGCAGGCTTTTTTTGGCGGTGTCGTCTTTGTTGGTTTTTTGGCGTTAAAGGCATCTGCGCCCAAACCGATATCTTTGTCTTTGGCGCGATTGGCCAGGCTGGTCATGCCGTCGGTTTTCTTTTTCGTCCGATTGTACGAAGATGCTCTCGCCGCTGTCTTGCAGGCGATCACGGATTTTGCGTTTCAGGCACACGTCGGTCATCTCACCGAAACCTTTGGAAATCGGCACGTGGGCGGTTGCCGTTTAAGGGGTCGCCGTTAGGGGTTGGCGTTGGCTACTTTCAGGATTAAGGCGAAATCGATTTTTGGTTAAGCTCATTTTAGTTTTTCCTTTAAATGGGTTATTCGTGGGTTTTTGGATTTGTTAGCAGAAAGCTCGGCAATGCGGCGGGCAATTTCCATTTTTGGCAATGGTAGCCCAAGAGAAATTCGCCGCTTAATTTGTCGTCGCAGGTGAAATCATCAGTGGCAAATAATTCCATAATCTCGCCAATTGCCCTGTGCGCCGGTATCTTTACCATTGTTACGCAGGCGTTCTTGATAGGGTTTTCAACGCCAGCTCGATATTGCGCCATGTGGCAAACGGATGTTCGGCAAAAACGCTGCATATAGCGTTCGGCGGTGGTGGCGCGTTTTTCGCCTGCCAAATACAGGGCGTAGGATTCGGTGTTTTCGGCGACGGCAAGCAGCCTGCCGTATAAGTAGTCGCGCGAGCGGTTTTGGGTATCCAAACTCATAGGATAAGTTCTCCGTTGTGATAAATCGTGATGACGAGCGCGCCAGCCTTTGTATAGGGTACAGGCAACGCCGATGTTTCTTTGCCATTCCCAGTTTTTCGCAGCGATTAGGATTGCAGGCTACCTGAAAAGCTTTGACGTACCAAATCTTCGGGAATCGGCATGGATGTTCCGCCTGCGATAACAGGCAGAAGGCGGGCATAAAGTTGTTTTTTTGAGCGTATCGGACGAGGGATTTGCCATACACGGCTTCGGCAACGCTGTAAGGCGATGGCGGGACGAAAGCCCAGAGGGTTTTTCTTTTTATCTGATTTTTTTGGCGTTCGGTTGCTCAATGCTGTAACGCTGATACCAGGAAAAAAATCATCAATCCATGCATCCAAATTGGCGAAATAATCGGCAGGCAGAAACTCTTGGTAATAAGTTAATGTCATGCGCCCAGGCGTGGCGGAATCGAGCATAATCAGGGAGATTTGTTCATGGCCTTTCAATTCTGCCTGATAGCCGTGCAGTTTCTTTTTGATGATTTGTGCAGCAGCACGCCCGATATTTACAGACCAATCGGGGGACGGCTGTTCAGATGATGTTTGCGATGAAAATTCATCAGGATTTTCAACCGCACTTATGTCCAGATTATCCCAATCAATTTCGCTGGAAATGTCTTTCATCGGAGATGGGACGGGTTTGCCGCTAATTGCCCAGGCGACGGTAACTTGATCTCCGTTTCGGATACCTTGGCGTTTTTATAAGCCACTTCAGCATATTAAAGGCTTTTTGAGAAACATCTCTCCCCAAAGCTACTGCTTGCTTGTCTGATAAGAACCGACCAAGAAAAGTAAAGCCACTGGTATCATTAGCAGAAACCAATTTTCGCATTACCCTCAATTTTAGGATAAGCCTTTGCCGCATAATCTCTTTCACCAGTGATGTAGCATAATTCTGGTTGTTCACTTTCTTCTCCAGACTGGCTCTCTTGATATTTTTATCCATTGTTTTTATACTGTTTTTACTCCATAAATCCGAATGTGGATCGTTAGACATCTCAACAGCCCATACAATGGTCAAGCTAAAAGGATCATCTTTTCCTGCCGACAAAATATTATCCTTGAAAGAAAAATCTGTTTCTCTAACAAATCTTCAATCAATGAACCTTTTTGAATATATTGCAAAACAATATTTATTTCTTTCAAATTTTCCGAACTCAGTCCAGCCAGATAATTGCTTTTTCATAAAACTCAAAACAATCTTTATATTTTGCTTTTTCCGTATCGGCAAATTTCTGTTTATCTTCATCAGTCCCTGCAAGAAATTCTTTCCATTTCTTTCCGTTGTCCTTCTCAGCCACTTTAGAAAGATATTCAATTGTTAAGTAATTTCCCGCTGTTTTAGCAATATATTGCAAGCCATCATGTAACGCATAAGAAGCGATAGTTGATCCTGCACGTTTTGATGATTTTTCAGTTACCTGTATCGGAACTTGTTTCTTTACCTCAAATCTCTCTGCCCCAACGAGCTCTGCTTTATCGTTCAAAATAACTTTTAAATGAACCGCTTTGGACATATGAAACGGCAATGCCAAGTCTTCATCATTCAAACCTTGCTCTTGGACATATTCATACGTCCGATAAAGTTTCTGCATCCAGCTCATAATTCCAGCTCCTTGGCTTCGTCTTCCACAGGCTTAACGTTTTCGCCGCGCTTGAACGGTTTTTCAGGCTGCATTTTGCGGATAAATCGGGTTTTCAGACGACCTTCTGTATCGTTGACACCTGGAAACTCAATCACACCGTTTTGCATATTTGCCATCCAAAAACGACTGACCAATTCGGGCTTTTCCGGTTTCTTCGGGATAGCCGAAAACTATGGAACATCAGGCCGAAATCCAAATTATCGATTTCATCGTAAAACCCTTCGCCTTCGCCGAAAGTGCACGGCTCGACATAGCCTTGGCAATCGCGCGTGCCGAGAAAAAAATATCCTGCCGCCCGCCGCGTTCCAACATTCTTCTGGCAATGGCGATATGTTTGCCGAAATTGCGGTCGCCTGCCAATTCTTCCCAATGTTCGTTCCATTCAAAATGGGCTTCCACTTGGTATTCCACGTCCTGCAAAAAAGGTGTAAATCGCCAAAGTGTTGCCGCCGTTCCAGTCCAGCGGCTTGGTGGATTTGCTTTGGGTGCGGATGGGTTTCATCACACGGATACGATCGATATGCCAAATCAACGTGGGTTTCCAATAGATGCTTTTGACAATGCCTTTAATGGCTTCGTATGTCGGCACTTGGTAGCTGAATTTTTTTCGCCGCCAATTTTTGGTAACAGGGTCGGTAAACAAGGCTTGCCGCCCCCATACGCGGAAACTGATTTTTGCTGTCCATATTGCTCCTATAAGTCGTAAAAAGTCATTTCGCTTGTTTCATCTAAAGACAAGCCGAATTCATCGTTGTAATAGCGTTCATCCAAATAATAAATGCCCGAACCTTCAATGGTTTCATACAGGGCGTTTTCTTTTTGCAATTTATCCCAAACGTTGGGGAAGACGTTCACACTGTAACGCTGGGCTTTTTGCAAAGTGCGGTGCATTTCTTGGGGATTCCATTCGCCACAGAGTTTGGCAATCAGTTCCTTGCCTACGCCATAGGGCACAATCACAGCGTGTGTCGGCGCATCTATAGCTTGGAAAACACGTCCTGCACTTTTGAAGGATTGCATCAGCAATGGCAACGGTTTGCTTCTTTTATTGTTTTTTTCGCCATAAGGATTCAGCGCGTTATCGCTCAACCAATCCAGCAGTGAACCCGTTGTACTGTTTTTGACGGAATACAACATTTCATCGCTGCGCTGGTAAAAATAGTATTCAAAATAGCGCTTCATTGCTTCTGGCTGCAAAATATCCTGCCCAGCAAAATCGCGAAACACGCGTTCGGCATGGGTTTTGCCTGCCTGAATATCGGGCAATATCCGCGTAAAATCTTGCTCTTGCAAATTCAACACCCAAACCTGCCCTTTACCTTCCTTCTCGCCGTGCCGGTTACAACGTCCCGCCGCTTGGGCAATGCTGTCCAGCCCGCCCAAGGCGCGAATCACGCAAGCCATAGAAATATCCACACCAGCTTCAATTAACTGGGTGCTGATGCAGATAACGGATTGTTTGTTTTTTTCAGACGAGCTTTGATGGTGTCAAAAATCTCTTTGCGGTGTGCTGCGCATTGGTTGGTGCTTAAATGAAACAAGGCCTCGGGCGACACATTCTGCCTTTTGGGAATATTGATAAAGCTCCTGCGCCCATTTTTTTGGTATTGACGATAAACAGGCAGCTTGGGGTCGTCTGAAACTGTTCCAGCAAGAACGCACCTGCTTCTTCCACATTCCAGCCGCCTGCTTTTTTTCGTTGAATCGGATTTCCACGCGCGATAAATCGGCAAATAATTTATCCAAATCCTGATGCTTGCCCATGATTTCGGCATGTGCAGGCTGTTTTAACAAACCTCGTGCAGCAATGCTTTCCCTTTTTGCCTTCAGGGAAGTTCTGCAAACCCGATTCGCCGAGCAAAGGCTGCGTCGCTGTACACAAAACCGCCGTACTTTTGCCAAATGTCGTCAGCCAGTTCAATACATTGCAAAACAAATGTACGCATTTCACCGGCAGGTTTGAATTTCGTCAAAAATCAGTACCGCATTGGTCATCGGGTGGATATGCCGCGCGCCGCGCGTACCGCCGACGAACCAGGCATCCAAGAACTGCACCATGGTGGTAAAGACAATGGGTTTATCCCAGTTTTCGGACAACAATTTGTCCTGCCAGCTTTGTTTTTTTCAGGTTCTAAATTGGAATGGTGTTCGAGCACCCAATCTTCGCCAAGAATTTCGCGGACTGCTTGGGCATTTTGGTCAATGATAGAAGTGTAGGGAATGATGTAGATAATACGATCAAGATTGTGCTTTTGCGCGTGATGGAGGGCATAGCGCAGACTGGCCAATGTTTTTACCGCCACCGGTCGGCACGGTAAGCGTATAAATACCTTGAAAATCGACCGCTCTTTTTTTAAACAGTCGTCTGAAATTCGACGGCGGATTTCATCAATGGGATAATGGTTTTCAAAACCCTGCTAATTTGGCTTCCAATTGATCAATCGCCGTTTGCCAATCAGGGTTTTTTTCCGCCAAGCGGCGGACTTCTTTTGCGCTTCCCGTTCAAAATCCGAACTGTTGATACGGTCGGCATCAATCAGGCAGCTAAACAGGAAACGGGTTAGGCAGCCGAGATAAAAATTCTTTGATTTTATTATTGATTGTTTGATTGGAAAGAATCGGCTTTCACTGCATTCAGTAGGCTGCGAATCAGGTTTTCTCCTGCCAATTCATATGCTTTTTTTGCTGAACGACTTCATCGGCATTTTCGTTCGCATTCCACCAAATGTGTCAGTTCATCAGTTTTATTAAACCGCTCAATCCATTTCGGATTACCTTCTCCATCCAAACAGTCAATCAAGCCTTCGCCGTGGTGTGATGCAATGCACAAACCCAGCATTTGTCCGAACAATTCGCCGATGCCCTGCTCTGCACCAAATTTTTCTCAATTCGCGGTAAACCCATTGCGCACCGGTGGTGGAATGATCCACTTTACTGCCGTTCGGTGTACTTTTCTTCATCATCCAAATCAGGATTAAATAAACTGGTTTCATCGTGGATATATTTCTGGAATTTTTCGGGAATATTTACCGAAATCATGCATGAGGCCGAGCAACTCGCCCGCCTGCTCTAAATCCAGCTTAGCTGCCAATAATTTGGCTATCTCGGCAGTTTCCGTTAGATGCGTTTGTAAAAATTGAGGCTGCCCGTCTGCTTTGCGGACATGGGCTATATAGTCGAAAATTCACATCGATTCTCCAAATTTAAAACGTGCAAAATTTAACGAACAAGTCATATAAATAGCTTGAGGCGTTGAGAAATCGAAAAAGCTGTCGGCTGTCAAGCTCATCAGGGCTGCTTTGGGTAGTAAGTTCGGGCAAGGCGCAATTTGTCTTTGGTGGCCTCATTTTTGCAGTTTGCCGTCGTCGAAGGTGCTGTGATGTTCCAACACGGCTTGTTCGCCCAATTCGCCAAAGGCTTTGCGAAATTCGGCGGCATTTTGTTCGATGATGCTGGTGAACGGAATGACGTAAATGACGCGCCGCATACCGTGCCGTTTGGCGTGTTCCAGCGCGAATGCCATGGAGGTGAAAGTTTTACCGCCGCCGGTCGGCACAGTGAGCGTGAACAGCCCTTTCGGTTGTGCCGCTTGTTCTACGGCGTAATCGAGAATTTCGCTGCGCAGGCGGTTTAAGGCGGCATTGCGTTTTTCGGCTTCGGTTTGCTCTGAAGCTTGGGCGATACGTCGTCTGAAACTCGTTGATAAATTGATTGAAATTGTGTTGTAAGGCGTTTAAATCGGGATAGTCGCCTCGCTCGACGGCTTTGTTTTCTAGTTTTGAATAAAAGGCTTCGGTATCAAGATAATCAGCATCCACCAAGCAGGAATAGGGCATTCGGGTGAAGAAGGCGTAGGAGAAAAAGGATGATGCACGTCGGCTTTTAAGTGGCGGTGCGGAAAGGTTTTGAGGGAGTTTGATTTCTTGTTGCCACAGGTTATCGAGAGCGGGAATATCTTCGCCAAATTGCAAAGCTAGACGCTGTTTCAAAGTGCTGCGGTTATCGCCCTCACCACATCCATTAGCCAACCCTGCATGATGCCCCGCAATGGAGAAACGCCATCAACTTGCCGATAACATTTTCCCCAATGCCGACGGCAATTTTTGGCTCCGGCGGTAGCATGATCGACTGATGAGCCACCATGCACTCGGCGGTTAAAAGGCTTCGAATATTTCCCTAAATCGTGAAGCTGTCCCTGTCTGGCAGGCAATTTCCTGCGCACCGAATACACGAGCAAACTCCGCTGCCATTTCCCCAACATTTACAGAATGGCTTTGTAAGGTTTGCCAATATTCGTAAGGCAAGAGATTACCAGAGTTCATCTTGCGCAGAATGGGCGTAGTAGAGAGGCTTTAGTAAACATAAAAATAATCCCTTATATTTATGATTATTATTTGACCTAATCTACTCCTAATCCTCTTTTAATTCAACCATGTTTACATTGATAAATTTTTGAGATTGAATCATTCATATTTTTAAATAATACGCTACTAATGACGCCCGCCAAAAAGGTGGTTTTGCAAACCAAATCACAATAAACAATCCTAAGAATCCCATAGCTGATAACCAAAATATTTCATTTGCGCCAATAATAAATCCTTGCGATGTTATTTGTTGAGCGAGGTAAGCTGAAGTTTGGGTATCACTTAAACCAAATTGATTCATTTGATGGTAAAAACTTTGGGAAATTGGGTTATAAGGATTAATGTGTTCTGTTAATTGAGTATGGTGAACAGCTTCACGGTTATACCACATAAATGTGGTTAAAGATGTTCCTACAGAACCCGCTAAAGTTCTCAAGAAGTTAAATAAGCTAGACGCAGAAGCCATTCTATGCGCAGGCAAGCCAGACAACGTTATTGTGGTAAGTGGCATAAAGAAACAGGCCACAGCCAAACCTTGCACTAATTGTGGTAAAAGCCACATCAGCAAAACTCATTGATGGCTCGAAAGTTACCGCTCGCCAATAAAATGTTATTGCATATACAATAAAAACTTATCGTCACTAAAATTCGCATATCGATCTTATAACCGAAACGCCCAATAATCGGTGAAAGCAAAATTGGGAATAATCCAACTGGGGAAGCCGCAAGCCCAGCCCACGTCGCGGTGTAATGGAAGACTTGTTGTAGCAAGAGCGGAATTAATACCACAGAACCTAAATAAATCAAAAAGGCTAAACTAGTACATAAACATCCCTACGCTAAAATTACGAGAATGGAAAAAGCGAAATATCTACTACAGGATTATCATCTGTCAATTCCCAAATAACCAAGGCAATCAGACAAACGACAGCAACAACGGCTAATATAATGATTTCATTAGAATTAAACCAATCTTGCTCACGCCCCTGATCAAGCATTAATTGCAAACATCCCACGCCTAAGACAAGTAAAACTAAACCGACTTTATCAATAGGTTGATGAACAATTTCACTTTCTCGGCTACCTAAAATCTTCCAGCTGATTAGCACAACTAACAGACCAATCGGAACATTGATAAAGAAGATCCATCCCCAGTGGATATTATCACTAATCCATCCGCCTAAAATTGGGCCAAAAATAGGCGCAACCACAATAGTCATTGACCAAAACGCCAATGCCATTCCGCGTTTTTCTGGTGGGTAATTATTTAATAGTAAACTTTGCGAAAAGGGGAATCACTGGGACCTGCAACCGCACCTTGAATGACTCGGTAAAATAATTAATGTTTCAAGACTATCTGCAATCCCACAAAGCCAAGAAGAGACAACGAATAAAAAAAGTTGAGGCTAAAAAAATAACCGCACTTCGCCAAAACGTTTTGCTAACCAACCCGTTATTGGAATAGAAATCGCATTTGCCACACCAAAAGAAGTAATTACCCACGTACCTTGACTAAAAAGAGGCGCCAAGATCGCCCGCAATAGTAGGAATCGCCACATTTGCAATCGTAGAATCTAATACCTGCATAAAGGTGGCGAGAGATAAAGCCAGAGTTAATAAAATCAGGGCTCCACCTTGAATAGGCGGGCATTTTTTTGCGGAATTTTCCATAACGCCGCCTTAATGGCTGTTTTGCTGAATGATAGATTCAATCAAATCTTCTACCGCACTTTCATCATATTTCAGTGTATCAGTCGCAAATAAAGTTTTTCGGTTCTGATTTTTTTCTCGCAACATTGGGCCAGATGAATCTGCGATTCTTACTTTTGCCGTTGCAGAAAGACCAATTCGTAATGGCGTTTCAGCAAATTGTTGTGGATCTAATTTAATTCGCACAGGTACACGTTGCACCACTTTAATCCAGTTACCCGTAGCATTTTGTGAAGGCAAAAGAGAAAACGCATTACCAGTCCCCATTTCAATGCCATTTATCACGCCATCAAATTCTTTATTTTTTTACCGTATAAATCAAAATGAATTTTTCACTGGCTGGCCAATGCGCATATTCGTTAATTGGGTTTCTTTGAAGTTAGCTTCTAGCCACATTTGCTCATTAGAAACCACCGCCATTAATGCGCCACCCACTGAAACAGCTTGCCCAGCTTGAGCATTACGACGCGCCACATAGCCATCAATTGGACTTCTAATTTTTTTGTACGTTGTAAATTCAACCAAGCCTGTTTGAGCGAACTGATTGCGTTCTGTATTTGCGGTTGTTGACGTAATGGAACGTTACTCAATAAAAGCCTGATTAGCCGCTAATTGGTTTCTAGAGGAATTTAAATTTGCTTTGGAAAGCTCAACGGCTTCTTTTGCATGTTGGAAAGATTCTTTATCAATTGCACCCATTTTTTTCAAGTTGAACTCGGCGTGCCAAATTGCCTTGTGCTTGAGCTAAAGAAATTTCATTGGCGTGCACAGCTGATTGCAATTGTTGCACAGTGAAACCGAGTTGTTCTACCTGACGTACAGCATTGGCGAGATTACTTTTGGCCTGTTCGAAACTAAGTTTCGCATTCGTATCATCCAATTCAACTAGAATATCACCTGCATGGACTTTATCCATATTGTCAGCATTAATCTTCGCCACATTACCCGCAACTTGTGATGACACCATTACTTGATTTCCACCCACATAAGCATCTTCTGTTTCTTCAAAAATCCTTCAAGAAGAAAAACCAATACAAAGCACAAGCAATACCAATAATAAACAGGACAAGAATAAAAAACGCTTAAGCCTTTTTTTACGGTTAGTTTTATTTGATACAGATTTAGTTGATGGGTTTTCAGTTGCAATTTGCGTCATAATGCCTTCCCTAAGTTGGGATAATGTTTTAAAAATGAGATATTTGAGATAACCTTTAAAACTATCAAAAAAATAAAAAAATGAAGGGTCATTATGAAACTTTTAAAAAGGGGAACTCAAGAGAAATCATCATCTCTTTATTTTTCTAGATTAATGAATGCTCTAAAAAAATATAGTCTCATTAATTTGATTTATTTTTCGTGTAAGAATCAAAAATCGACAATCATAGTGATTTTTGTTCATCCGCCTTACGATATTCGTCAAATTCAATTTCCCACTCATCCCAATTCAATTGAGGGAAAAAGTATCACCATCTAGTTCTGCCTGAATTTGAGTAAGGTATAACTTATCTGCTTGTGGCAAATATTGTTTGAATAACTCTCCCCCACCAATCAACATAATTTCATCAAAATCTCTGACAAAATCTACCGCACTTTCAAGGCTATCTTTCCATACCACACCTTCGTGTTCAAAAGGCTGACGAGAAAGTACGATATTCGTCCGTTTAGGTAGCGGACGACCAATACTTTCAAACGTTTTACGCCCCATGATGACCGGTTTGCCAGTGGTGTTCTGACGAAACCATGCTAAATCTGCAGGCAAGTGCCAAGGCATTTGGTTATCTTTACCAATCACGCTATTTAATGTCGTCGCCACAATTAAACTAAATGTCATAAATCCCCCTAAAATTTGCCATTACTATACCTGATATTAGGTGATTTTTCATTGATTTAGTGATAACGTTAATGTCAATTTTAAGAACTTTGGAAACGACTATGAACAAAAAAACAATCGTAGTGAAATTTGGTACAAGTACCCTAACACAGGGTTCACCAAAACTGAATTCACCGCACATGATGGAAATCGTTCGTCAAATTGCAAAACTGCATAATGATGGATTTCGTATAGTAATCGTTACTTCTGGCGCTATTGCAGCGGGTCGCCATTATCTGAATCATCCTCAATTACCCCCCACAATTGCCTCAAAGCAACTACTTGCAGCGGTTGGTCAGAGCCAATTAATTCAGGCTTGGGAAAAATTATTTGCTATTTATGATATTCATATCGGACAACTTTTATTAACACGTGCCGATATTGAAGATCGCGAACGTTTTTTAAATGCGCGAGATACTTTACACGCACTTTTAGATAACCACATAATTCCTGTAATTAATGAAAATGATGCGGTGGCGACCGCAGAAATTAAAGTTGGCGATAATGACAATTTATCTGCATTAGTCGCTATTCTTGTTCAAGCGGAACAACTTTATTTATTGACTGATCAACAAGGTTTATTTGATAGTGATCCGCGTAAAAATCCTGCAGCGAAATTAATTCCAGTTGTAGAACAAATCACGGAACGCATTCGCTCAATCGCAGGTGGCAGTGGTACTAATCTTGGCACTGGAGGAATGATGACTAAAAATCATTGCAGCCGACGTTGCGACTCGCTCTGGAATTGAAACAATTATTGCACCAGGTAATCGCCCAAATGTGATCTCTGATCTTGCTTATGAAAAAAATATTGGTACAAAATTTATTGCACACCAATCTGATCGATTAGAAAGTCGCAAACAATGGCTTTTTCGCCGCGCCATCTGCAGGCATCATCACTATTGATGAAGGGGCCCAAAAACGCTATTCTTGAACAAAATAAATCCTTATTATCAGCTGGCATTGTTAACGTGGAAGGACGTTTTTCGCGTGGTGAAGTAGTCAAAATACGCACTCAATCGGGTAAAGACATTGCGCTAGGTATGCCACGCTATAACAGCGATGCCCTACAATTAATTAAAGGCCGAAAATCAGCAGACATTGAAAAATGTTTTAGGCTATGAATACGGTGCGGTGGCAATGCATCGTGATGATATGATTATTTTGTAATAATCCTAATGAAAAAAATCCCAACTAATTGCACCGCACTTTTAGTTGGGATTTTTTTATTTCAATGATAGAGATTTAACGTATCAAGATAACTCAACAACGTTAGATTAGCATTACATACCAATCACAACACAATCTGTCACACTTTTAGCTTTACTTTGCGCTTGCACTGCTGCATCTCGACTAGCAAAGCCACCTACACGAACACGATTCCACTCGCCATTCACTTGCACTTGTGCATTTAAACCAGTCATAGCCAAACGATCTTGCATATTTTCAGCTTGCGCCCGATTTTTGAAAGCACCACATTGTAAACCAAATTTTTTTACCACCATTCGGATTATCTGCAGTTTTTAGGTTGCTCAATTTTTTTAGCTGTCTCAATTTTTGGCTGTTCTTGTTTTTAACCGGTTCAGATTTTTACAGTTTCTGTTTTTTTACTGTTTCAGGCTTTTTTCGCTTGCTCTACTTTTGGCGCTGCTTGCACTTGTTGAGCTTTCGCTGTTTCTACCGCGCGTTGTTGCTCCGCTAATTTACGCGCTTCCTCCGCAGCTTGTTGTTCTTTTTCCATTTGCACTAGGACTTGGCGTTGTTCTTCGGTTAAGCGCATATTTTGCTCTACGCTTGTAGGTTTATTATCAACAGGAACAGTTCGAGTTTCTAACGCCTTGATATAACTCCAAACTTCCTCTGGGCGATTAGGTAAGACACTTTTTGGGTTGCGTTTTTCCTGTTGTGTCGCAGCCTGTTGCACTACAGTTTCACTATTTTTTTATTTTTTTCAACAAATAAAGCCCTACGCCAAAAGTCAACACAATGACTAAAGCGAGGATGATCAGAATATTCTTATTCTTTTTTTGTTTTTTTCTTATTATTTGAACCGCGACGTGCGGCAAAAATCTCGGTGAGCCACAATAAATTCCTAAATTTTTAAGTAATATTTTAAATAATTCAACAAAAACTTGCTAAGTTTACTGAAAAAAATAGGCTTTTAAATAAAGACTAACATCAATAGATTATCGTGTATAAACACAAAATAAAAAAATACCGCACTTATTAGCTAAGTGCGGTATTTTTTTCATAATATTTTGAGAAAATTATTTCTCGTCTTTGAATCCTGACTCAACGCCACTCATATCAGGTAATTGGTGTGCAATACCTTTTATGACAGTCGATACAAGTTTTACCTTCAGTCTTTCATTTTTTCATGCATACGTGCTGCCACAGAACGTTGATCGTTGAAGTTCATACGATCTACTTTATGACAGTTACGGCATTCTTTAGAATCGTTAGCTTTCATACGAGCCCATTCATTTTCAGCCATTTCTAAACGATGTGCATTGAATTTTTCTAATGTATCCACTTTTCCAGTATAGTGAGCAAATACTTCTTTAGCCGCAACAATTTTACGTTTCATTTTTGCGCCAAATTCATGTGGCACATGACAATCTGGACAGCTTGCACCTACACCAGTACGAGTTTGATAATGCACGCTATGCAAATATTCTGGATAAGCATCTTGAGTATGACAACTCGCACAGAACTGCTCAGTGTTAGTCTTCTCTAAACCATAATTAAAACCCACCCAAGAAAGGATACCGCCAATAGCCGATAAGATAATGATCGTACCTATCGCCATACGGCTTGGTTTTCTAAACCATTGCCAGAAACGCTTTAAGATATTTGGTTTTTTCTCAGACATATAGACCTCTTAAATTAGTTTCCGTAACCTTTCATCGGTTTGAAATCATTTGGAACAATCGGATCTACGTTTGATTGAGAAACGTGACATTGTAAACAGAAATAACGACGTGGTGATGAGCTTGAGCCCACTTTGCCATCACGATCCATAAAGTGAGTTGGGCTGATTCGAGTTGCACCACTCAAACGAGAATTTTTCTGGACTGTGGCAATTTAAACATTGGTTCGCATTTTTTGTCACTTGATAATTTGCAACACTATGTGGAACCATTGGAGGTTGGTTTACATAGTTTAATGCTGGTAATTCACCTTGACGCGGTGCATTATGAAATGCTGGGGCAATATTTTTCTGCCGCTTGAGTTAAATCTTTTTCCCACTGCTGGTGCATCAGATGCCATCAGTGAGCCAGCAAAAAGTGCGGTAAATAATCCCGCTAAAATTTTAGATACCTGTTTAGTCATATTAATCACTCCCCTGAATGATCGAATCTGGTCGAAAATTTAAAAACTTTTTCAGCGCAAACGTCAATACAACGTCCGCAGCTGATGCAATCTTTTGGAAAAGCACAAGTAGGCTTTCGTCTTTTTTTCCATGTAAAGGTGAACGTAACACTTGGGCTTCGGGACAAACATTGTAACAATCCATACAATTATCGCATTTTGCACGATCAATCACTTTGATACGGATTAAACTTTTTGCACCAATCACACCATAAGCAGCACCAATTGGGCAAAGGTGTCCACACCAACCATGTTCTGCAATCAATAAATCAAAAAGAAAAAAATAACAAGTAATAGCCAGCCTGTTGCACCAAAGCCAAATATAAAGGCACGGCCAAGTGCAGCCACTGGATTAACCCACTCCCAAAGCAACATTCCGCTTACGCAACTGCCTAGTAAAATAAGTGCAAGGATGCCATAACGTAAACCACGCGAAATTTTTGCTGTTTGGCGAATGCCTAACTTACGGCGTAGCCACGCAGCACAGTCCGTCACAACATTTAGCGGACATACCCAACCACAAAATACTTTACTACCCAGCACTGCGTAAAAATAACACAATAATTGCTGCACCAATTAAGGTGAGAGCATCAGGTAAATGTCTTGCAGCCAAGCTTTCTGCTGTAATTAAAGGGTCGCTTAATGGAATAGTATCGAGCAATAAGCTTCCACTATAATTGCCTTTTAAAATCCACACGCCAAAATAAGGACCGCTTAAAAACATCGCAAGAATGCTAAGTTGACTTAATCGACGCCAAAACAAAAAGCGGTTTGCATACCACCAGCCCCATTTTTCTCGCGACTCTTTACCTGCAAATTTTGGTGTATTTGCCATTATTTGCCACTCCCTAAAAATAGAGTGCAAGCACGGGTTCCGCCGGTTCAGGAATTACAGCTGTTCCTTCTGGCGTGCGAGTTGGCAACGAAATCATATCTTTAGGCGCAAGAGAATGACCAGCTTTCGCTTTTTCTTCCCAGCCCAAACGATAATGTTTACCTAACATACCTTTTGCAAGATCCATTGGTAAAACCTTAATCGCCGCTTCTTCTAACACACAAGCTTGCTCACATTTCCCACATCCGGTACAGGCATCAGAATGTACTGTTGGAATAAATAACGCATGCTTATCAGAACGTTGATTATGTTGTTTTTCCAATGTAATCGCTTTATCGATTAATGGACAAACCCGATAACAAACATCGCAACGTAACCCTTGCCAGTTCAAGCAAGTTTCATGGTCTAATAGTACTGACAGCCCCATACGAGACTCATTAATATCTGTCGCATTGCGATCAAGCGCACCTGTTGGGCAAGCATGAGCACAAAGGAATATCAGGGCACATTTCGCAAGGTTTATCACGCGCAATAAAATAAGGTGTTCCCGCTTCTACTGGCGATAATAAAGATGCTAAATGTAGCATGTCATAAGGACAGGCTTGAACACATTGTCCACAACGAATACAAGCGGCAGAAAACGCTTTCGCATCTTGCAAAAGCAAATGGCGGGCGTAATGGCACACCTTCGCGAGCAAGACTTTGATTTTGCTGCAATCCCAACAAAATCCCAACGCCAGCTAAACCACCCGCAGTACGGGTTGCTTCTTTGAGAAATTTTCTACGTTCAGGATTGAGTGCTGGTTTCTTCATTTTCTTTTAGATTTTAACCGCACTTTCATCTTCCTCTTTTTATTAATAAGGGGAAAATAAAGTGCGGTTGATTTTTTACATTGTTTTTACGCAGCCTTTTCCACTTTTACCGCACATTTTTTGAAGTCGGCTTCTTTTGAAATTGGGTCTGTCGCATCTAGCGTTAAGGTATTTGCAAGCTGACCAGCATCAAAGAAAGTGGTAAATACTAAGCCACGAGGTGGTTTATTACGTCCGCGAGTATCCAAATAAGAAATCATTTCGCCTCGACGAGATGAAATCTTAATTTTATCGCCATGGCGTAAACCACGAGCTTCAGCATCTAATGGGTGCATCCAAACAAGGTTATTCGGCATAGCACGGTGTAATTCAGGCACACGACGAGTCATAGTACCAGTATGCCAATGCTCTAGAACACGACCAGTAGATAACCATAAATCATATTCTTTATCTGGAGACTCAGCCGCTGGTTCATAAGGCACCGCAAGAATAATCGCTTTCTTGTCTGGATAACCGTAGAATGCCACACCTTCACCTTCTTTAACGTACGGATCGTAGCCTTCACGGTAACGCCATAAAGGTTTCTTTACCTTCGACAACCGGCCAGCGTAAACCACGCGCTTTGTGATACATTTCAAACGGAGCCAAGTCATGGCCATGACCGCGACCAAATGATGCATATTCTTCAAATAAACCTTTGTGTACATAGTAACCAAAGTGTTCTGATTCGTCGTTTAATTGACCTTCAGCAAGTTCGCTTAATGGGAATTTATCTACTTGACCATTTCTGAAAGAGCACATCATATAAAGTTTTACCTCTATATTCAGGCATTTTGAGCAAGTAATTCTTCTGTCCACATTTCATCAGTCGTGAAGTATTTTGCAAACTCCATTACTTGCCATAAGTCTGATTTTGCTTCACCTGGTGCTTTTTACTTGTTGACGCCAGAATTGAGTACGACGTTCTGCATTACCGTAAGCACCCTCTTTTTCCACCCACATTGCAGTTGGAAGAATTAAGTCAGCAGAAAGTGCGGATACAGTTGGGTAAGGATCGGATACAATAACGAAGTTGCCTTCTTTACGCCAGCCTGGTAAACGATCTTGATTAATGTTTGGACCACCTTGCATATTGTTATTACACATTTGCCATAGCACATTCATTTTGCCATCATTCATTGCTCGGTCTTGTGCAATTGTATCCAAACCAACTTTTTCAGAAACCGTACCTTTTGGTAATTTCCAAATACGTTCCGCTGTTTCACGGTGTTTAGGATTAGTTACCACTAAGTCTGCCGGTAAACGGTGAGGGAATGAACCTACTTCACGCGCTGTGCCACAAGCAGAAGGTTGACCAGTTAATGAGAATGGTCCACAACCTGGAATTGAGATTTTACCCGTTAATAAATGGATATTATAAATTAGGTGGTTTGCCCACACACCACGAGTGTGTTGGTTGAAGCCCATTGTCCAGAAAGATACCACTTTTTTGCTTGGATCAGCATAAAGTTTTGCTAAAGGTTTTCAAGCTGAGTTTTATCCACACCAGACATTTCAGATACTTTTTCAAGTGTATATTCAGACACTAATTTGTTTTAATTCTTCGAAAGAAGAATCATACATTTTTCCCGCAGTTTTACGGTTAGTATCTTTTTCTAATGGATTTTTCAGGACGTAAACCGTAACCAATATTGGTTTCACCACGTTTGAATTTAGTGTGTTTGTTCACAAAATCGTGGTTTACAGCATTGTTCTGAATTAAATAATTGATGATGTAGTTCATGATCGCCAAATCGGTTTTGTGGTGTAAATACCAAACCGTGATCAGCAAGTTCGAAACTACGATGCTCGTAAGTAGAAAGTACAGTTACACGAACATCAGGATTAGAAATGCGGCGATCAGTAATACGCGACCACAAAATTGGGTGCATTTCCGCCATATTTGAGCCCCAAAGAACGAAAGCATCTGCATGTTTCAATGTCGTTATAACAACCCATAGGTTCATCCATACCGAAGGTACGCATAAACGCAGCTGCCGCCGACGCCATACAGTGACGTGCATTCGGGTCTACGTTGTTAGAACGGAAACCAGCTTTCCAAAGTTTGTTCTTCGCGTAGCCTTCCCAAATGGTAGACTGACCAGAACTGAACATACCTACTGCATTTTGACCGTTCTTTTTGAAAGCTTCTTTGAAATTTTTTCAGCCATTGTTTTTGAACGCAAAATCCCAAGAAACAGGCGCAAAATCACCGTTCTTATCAAATTTTTCCGTTTGTCATACGTAAAAGTGGCTGAGTTACACGGTCTTTACCGTACATAATTTTTCGGTAAGAAGTAACCTTTAATACAGTTTAAACCACGGTTTACTTCTGCATCCGGATCACCTTGAGATGCCACAACACGTCCATCTTTAGTACCAACTAACACTGCACAACCGGTACCACAGAAACGACATACTGCTTTGTCCCATTTAATTTCGGATTCAGCCGCAACCACATTTTTTTGACTGGGATGGTTGGCCCCGCAGCCGTTGCCGCAGCTACAGCTGCGTTGGCTTTCATAAAGTCTCGACGACTTAAACTCATCGCGTTTCCCCACGTTAAACACTGATTTATTATTAAATGTAAACTTTTTTTACACACCTATAAGGCAGTAGCCTTACGATAAAAAGACAACAACTTTTCTTTTATCTTTTAAGCATTTCCCTTGCTTACAAGAGAATTACGGTATTGTTATAGTAATTTATTTCTTCTGCTCGTCTTGCTCGTGATACACCAATGACACATTAATAACACCATCAATGTCTTTCACGCTTTCCATATTATCTAGCAGAATATGTTGATCATGCGATTGCATCACTACGACCATCTTTCCAAATTTTTTTCATCAAAAGTTGGAATTTCAGTATGCTCAATCGCTAAAAGTGCGAGTTCGAATTGCCGCAAATTTTTTTCCGGATTACCTTGAACAATTAGCCCAACAACATGCCAATCTTTTTGCGCTTTCCCGGAGATAAATTTGTATTACTCATTTTTGTTTTAGATAACTAATTTTAATCGCATTCACCGGACACCCCTGTAAACAAGCCCCACAGCCGTTACAAACATCCGTATTCACTAAAGGCTGCGCCACTCCACCCCATTTGCAGACGAAAACTAATTGCTCTCATCGGGCAGCTGTCTTGGCAAGAACGGCACTCAATGCGATGTTGGCTTAAACAAGCCATGCCAATTTCGATTTTGTGTAACCAAGGTTTTTCATCGCGAGAATGAAAAAAATAGGTTGTTTCACACATCTACGCATTTTCCACAAAAAGTACATTCGCCATTATCAAAACGAACTTCAGGAAAACCTCCATCGCCTTTTCACCCAAAATATTGGTTTCACAGACAGAAAGACAATCGCCACAGCGAGTACATTGCTCCACAAAAATAGAATTTTCGACAGCCCAAGGTGGGCGAATTCCATCAAATCCTTGTTTTTTTGCTCATTTTCTGAATGTAAAGACGTTAAGAATTTACCTCGTAAAAACTGTCTGCGGGGTAAGTTTTCAACGGTCATCGAGCGTGCCTTTTGTGAATAAATAAACAAATGCTTTTTTTAAGGCGTAGAATTATGCGACGCAACAGTTACAATATAAACCACCCAAAATGGGTGAGATCGTTAAATTATTGAGCTTTATTTGTGATAGATCAAAAATCTAAAGTGCGGTGAATTTCGCTAATATTTTTTTAATAAAAACAGCACAGCGATTGCCATGCTGTTTTTTTAAATCAAATTACTCTGCTTTTTGCTGGATATTCCCACCAAATATCAAATAATTCACTTACTTCAATTTGTTGCAAAACCATTGGTTTCTAACCATTTTTCACAGTTTCACGGTGGCTTTCATCACATTTACCAATTTTTTCTAGAGCAAACTAAACCTTCCCAATGTAAATACCCGCTACCTTCATAAGCTAGACCATTTGGTTGAATCACTTCGTTAATAAAACGATCAACGATTTCATCTACAGTTTCAATCGCAGTACCTTCTGCAAATTGAAATTTACAAGAAAACCAAGTTCTTGGAATTCAGCAAGGTGAAGTTTTTTTGCGTTGACGTTGATTGTAAGATTTAGACATGGTATTTCTCCTATTAAGGTCGTATTCAAATCAGTATTCTATATTAAATTCGTGAATTTGGCATCGGATTTTCCCCAACATCAATCTTCACCCAAAAAGTTAATTTGCCCAAAATAGGCTTATTTCTTCACAAAGTATAAATCCCAAACACCATGACCAAGTCTGTGGCCTCTGGCTTCAAATTTAGTTAAAGGTCTAAAATCTGGTCTTGGAATATAATCACCATTTTTCGAGGTGTTCACTAAATCGGTATTTGCACTTAATACTTCTAGCATTTGCTCAGCATAATTTTTCCCAGTCTGTTGCCATATGGATAAAACCATTTTCCACCTAATTTTTGCACAACTTGTGCCACAAAGTGCGGTTGAACAATACGACGTTTATGATGCTTTGCTTTATGCCAAGGATCTGGGAAAAATAACTGCAAACCGCCAAGCGCACCATCAGCAATACTGTCTCGTAAAATTTCCGTTGCATCATGACAAATCACGCGTAAATTCGTTACGCCCTTTTTCCACTGCATAAGCAATACAAGCGCCAACGCCTGGAGTATGAACTTCAATGCCCAGGTAATTTTTTTGTCGGGATTAGCAAAAAGCCATATCCACGAGCGATTTTTCCCATTCCAAAGCCAATTTCTAATACAACTGGATTATCATTGTCCATAAATCTTCGCAAAATCAAAAAGGTTCCGTTTGATAATCTAAACCAAGTGTTCCCCAGTTATCATTCATCATGTTTTTTTCTGAAATTCGCTCAAACGACCAGTGCGGAGAACAAAAACTACGGACTTTGCGTTTATAGCGGCCATCTTCGGTAAATTCTGCGGTTTCAACGGTTTTTACGTTTTTTTGATCAGCAAAAGTTTGTGTCATAAAAATCTTGTTCGTGAAAAAAATTGGCGGCGATTATACACGTTTTTTCTCGTATAATAGGGCAAAATTTTTTTCCCAAGGTTGATTATGAAAATTGTCCGAGTGGCACTGGCTGTGCCGCTTCCTCGTTTATTTGATTATCTCGTCCCCGATGATGTTTTATTACAAATCGGTATGCGTGTTCTTGTGCCTTTTGGTACGCAAAAACGCGTCGCGATTGTGGCTGATTTCCCGACAAAATCGGACGTGCCAGAGGATAAGCTCAAACCCATTCTTCAACCATTGGATTTAGCTCCACTTTTTACGCCCATTTATTGGGATTGGCTGCATTGGGCAGCAAATTATTATCAAGCAGGGATTAGGCGATGTGTTATTTCAAGCCTTGCCTGTGAAATTGCGTAACGGCGAAAGTGCGGTGAAAAAATGACCGAACTTTTTGGCGAATTACAGATGCAGGGAAAAATGCCCTGAACAAGGTCTGTTAAAAACGCGCTAAAAAAGCAAGTTGAAGCCCTACAATGCTTATCTGAAACTGATCTTGAAAAAGGCAATAATGATTTTTTTCCTCTGCGATTTGGTCAGCCTTAAAACGCCAAAGGGTTTATTGAGGAAATTTCTATCCAAACAACGCCCCTAAGCTGGCAACAAAGCTTAGGCGATAACCCAATTGTCAATGCTGAAAATCGTTTAACCTTAAATAAGCAGCAGGCCTTAGCCTTCAGTCAACTGCTCTTTCATTCAGGCTTCAACGTATGGCTGCTCGATGGAGTGACAGGTTCTGGAAAAACGGAAATTTATCTGCAGTATATTGAAGAAATTTTAAAAATCGGGTAAGCAAGTATTAGTGCTTGTACCCGAAATCGGCTAACACCTACAAACGGTGCACCGTTTTCAAAGCGCGTTTCAACGTAGAAATTGATGTGCTTCATTCTAATTTAACCGATACGCAACGGCTTTATGTATGGGATCGTGCGCGTTCTGGGACAAAGTGCCATTGTGATTGGCACGAGATCCGCGTTGTTCACGCAATTTTCTAATCTTGGTGCAATTATTTTTGGACGAAGAACACGACGCGTCTTACAAACAACAAGACAACTGGCGTTACTCACGCACGAGACCTAGCTATTGTGCTAGCTCAAAAACTAAATATTGCTGTATTAATGGGTTCCGCCACGCCAAGTTTAGAAAGTATTAATAATGTACAAAACAGCAAATACCAACATTTAGTTTTATCAAAAAGAGCGGGGAAATTCCACCGCACTTCGTCATTTCGTTATTGATTTGAAAAATCAAAACATACAAAAACGGGCTATCAAAACCCTTATTAGAACGGATGAAAACCCACCTCGAAAAAGGCAATCAAGTGTTGCTTTTCTTAAATCGTCGTGGCTTTGCCCCCGTATTGCTTTGCCATGAATGTGGTTGGATTGCACAATGCCCTCATTGTGAAAAACCTTATACCTATCATCAGCATCAAAATGTATTGCGTTGTCATCATTGTGGTGCACAAAAAACTATTCCTCGACAATGTGGTGATTGTGGCTCGACTCATTTAGTCACCACAGGTCTCGGCACGGAACAATTAGAAGAAACGTTGAAAATGCTATTTCCTCATTATTCTGTGGCTCGAATCGACCGCGATAGCACTGCTCGTAAAGGGAAAATTGGAGGTTATTTAGAAGATATTCAACAAGGCAAAAGTCAAATTTTTGATTGGCACACAAATGCTTGCGAAAAGGACATCATTTTTCCGAATGTTACTCTCGTTGCCTTAGTGAATGTAGATAGTGCATTATTTTCACTGGATTTTTCGTGCAGAAGAACGTTTAGCTCAACTTTATATTCAAGTTGCTGGACGAGCTGGACGTGCCGATAAACAAGGCGAAGTCATGCTACAAACACATTATCCTGATCATCCTTTGCTCACTACGTTATTAGCGAATGGCTACCAAGCTTTTGCAAAAGAAACCTTACAATTACGCCATTCAATGGGATTGCCACCTTTCACTTTTTCAGGCGTTATTTCAAAGCACAGGCTCGACATTCTGATCTTGCAGAAAATTGCTTAAGCCAAATTGCAGATTTTTTTCAATCGAAGCAAATTGCGGGATTACAAATGCTTGGCCCCAATGCCTGCACCATTCAGCAAAAAATCGGGGCAATATCGCTGGCAGTTATTATTGCAGCATCCTTCAAGAATGACGTTGCAAAAAGCATTAAGAGAATATCAACAAGCCGAACTTGAAAAAAACAGCCAAGTGCGGTTAATTTTGGATGTTGATCCGCAAGACTTATCATAAAAAAATGCGGTGAAAATTCACCGCACTTTCTCTATAAAATCTATTTGAAATCTTCGACATCACCCCAATAGACAGGCATATTTTGCCGTATTGGGACTGGACTCCAAGGCAATTTTTAATGCCATCGTCAAAGGAACAGACAGTAGCATTCCCACTGTTCCAAGTAACCATCCCCAAAAACAATAATGAAAGGAAACACCACTAAGGTTGAAAGCCCTAATCGCTGTCCCATCATTTTAGGCTCAATAATGTTACCGACAACCATATTGATCGCAATAACACCGATTGCCACGCCAAAGCCAATACCAAAACCGTTCAGTAATAAGGCTTGCACAATAATCGGAATAGCCGCAATGATAGAACCAATATTGGGAATATAATTCAGTAAGAAACTCAAGGTTGCCCACAAAATGGCGTATTGAACCCCACAGGCTTCCAACAAAAATAAAAAAATACCAACACCAGTAAGCAAACTCGTGATACTTTTTAATGCCAAGATAACCAATTACGCCTTGCAAAAACGCGGTCAATATGGCGTTCTTCTTTGGCGGCATCATGAGGGGTTGAACTAATCACCATAGCAAAATTTATGTTTCATCGTTGGTGCTTCAGCAAGCATAAAAAAATCACGACTAACACTAAAACAAACACATTACTCACCACACCAGAGAAATTCAGCAATACTCGGCTCACAAAATTCATAATGATGCTTGGGTCAAAATTTTCTTGGATGGTTTCACGCGAAAGCGTGAAAAGGCAGATTGAAACGTTGCAACAATCCAGTTAAATCACTCACGCGTTGTGAAAGCAAAACTTTATATTGTGGAATAGATTGGGTAAATTCTCTTGCAGTGCTGTTAATCAGCCCGACTAAAGAAAGAAAAAAACACCAAAAGAAATCAAGACGAAAAAGTAAAAGTAATGGCTAACCAATGAGGAATTCGGCGTTGTGTCATCGCCTTAATCATCGGTGAACAAATGATCGCGATAAATAGCGATAGCAAGAATGGCACCACAATTTCTGCCGCCAATTTCTACGCCAGCTAAGATAATAATCACCGAAGCAATGCTAAGCAAAGTGCGGTGTAAATTTAAATTATTTTTGCACTAAATCGCATCCTCGTTTTTCTTCGCCCGTGCGAATGCGGATCGCTCGCTCAACGTTATAAACAAAAAAATTTTGCCGTCACCGATTTTGCCTGTTTGTGCCGTTTCAATAATAGCTTCAATACATTGATCCACAAGCTCATCAGGAACTACCACTTCCAATTTCACTTTCGGCAGAAAGTCCACCATATATTCCGCACCACGATAAAGTTCTGTATGACCTTTTTGGCGACCAAATCCGCGTACTTCCGTGATTGTCATACCTGAAATACCAATATCTGAAAAGACTTTCTCGCACATCATCTAATTTAAACGGTTTAATCATTGCTTCTATTTTTTTCATGCTATTTCTCCAGATTTTCACGTCTTGCGGATTTAGGACGGAAACTTTCGATAATTTCAGGCTTGGTATCAATATATAAGCCGTTAATCAGTTGCAAACAATAAGGTACCGCACTAAAAATGCCTTTTACAAGCACATTTCCTTCTTTATTTTTCACGCCTTCTAAGGTTTCTTTAATCGCTTTAGGCTGACCTGGAAGATTTAAAATCAGGCTTTCCTTACGAATCACACCCACTTGGCGGGATAAAATTGCAGTGGGCACAAAATGCAAACTCACTTGACGCATTTGTTCGCCAAAACCCGGCATTTCTCGATCAGCTACCGCAAGGGTAGCATCAGGCGTTACATCGCGTTTTGCAGGGCCCTGTTCCACCAGTTGTCAGCACTAAATGGCAACCTTGTTCATCCACCAGATCTTTTAATGTTTGTTCAATAACTGGCTGCTCATCGGGGATTAATCTTGTTTCCAAATAGAAAGGATCGACAAGTGCTTGTTCTAACCAAGCCTGTAATTCTGGAATACCTTGATCTTTGATATACGCCTGCTGATGCGCGATCAGAAACAGACACCAGACCAATTTTTTTAAAAAGTGCGGTCATATTTTTTTCCTTATTTTTTTATAAATGATTTTTGACGTGATTGAATAAATCAAAAATGCGGTAAAAACTTACCGTACTTTTTGGAGGACTAGAAGAATAAAGATTCCCGCCCCAAACGATACCGACAATACAAAGGGCAATAAATACCGATGCAGAACCTTGATCTTTCGCACGTCCTGAAAGTTCGTGGCGTTCTGTACCAATGCGATCAACTACAGCTTCCACCGCACTGTTTAAAAAGTTCTAACGCCATCACAAGCAAAAACAGAAGAAATCATCAAGATAATTTCAATTTTTTTGTTTCGCCTAAAAAAAGAAAGCAAGAGGAATTAAAATGCAGGCTAAAAACATTCGTGGCGAAAAAGCCGTTTCATTTTTTTAAACGCACTTTTTAAGCCTTGTAATGAATATTTAGTGGAGTTGATTAAATGGGTTAGCCCCGTCGTTTTATACATAAATTTTCCTATTTTTTTATAAACGTTTCGCCTCGATAACATCATCTAATTTTTGCTAATCGAGCCAATATTTTTACTTAAACTTTCAACATTATGGAGTTCAATTTCCATATCAATCGTAGCAAGCTGTTTTTTGGTATCAGCACGGCTTGACACCCCTAATACGCTAATTTTTTCATTTGCCAGAACCGTCGTAATATCACGTAATAAGCCATTGCGATCGCCTGCCACAATACGGATATTAATATGAAACCCACTTGCGTAATTTTTCGCCCCAAATAGATTCCACCACGCGCTCTGGGGTGAGCTGCTTGCAAATCTAAGAATTGTTCACAATCCGCTCGGTGAATAGAAATACCACGCCCCATTGTGATATAACCAACAATCGCATCACCTGGAATTGGTTGGCAGCAACGTGCAATATGATGCATAAGATTGCCCACGCCTTCCACAATCACATAGCCATTTTTTTCTCAGATTTCTGCTGAGAATTCACCGCACTTTTGTTAGCAACATGGCGTAAAAATTTCTTGATCAGCCTCTTCAGCGGTCACCTTTAATCAATTTACTTTGCAAGAAATTGATTAAGTTATTTAAACGAATATCGCCACCGCCAATGCCCGCATAAAGATCGTCCAAATTTTTTTCAAGTTATAGCGTGGTAACGCATAAGGTTCCACTTGCTTAATACTTAAATTTAAACGCGCTAATTCATTATCGAGTAATTCTTTACCCGCTGGAATATTTTTTTATCGCGATCTTGTTTTTTTAAACCACGCTTGAATTTTTGGCGCGAGATTTTTGCCGTGTGAGTAAATCCTAAATTTGGGATTTAGCCAGTCACGGCTCGGATTCGGATTTTTTCTGGGTAATAATATCGATTTGATCACCCATTTGTAGCTGATAGGTAAATGGCACAATCCGTCCCTGCTACTTTTGCCCCGATGCAGCGATGACCAATTTCACTATGAATTGCATAAGCAAAAATCTAATGGTGTAGATCCCGTTGGCAAATCCACTACTTCGCCTTTTGGCGTAAACACATACACGCGATCATCAAACACTTGGCTACGCAACTCTGCCATCACTTCGCCTGAATCCGTAATATCATCTTGCCAAGCTAACAATTTGCGCAACCATGCAATTTTTTCTTCGTAGGCAGACATACTGCCTGTATTGCCTTCTTTATATTTCCAGTGAGCCGCCACACCTAACTCTGCATCATCATGCATTTGTTGGGTTCGAATTTGCACTTCAATTGGCTTGCCGCCTTTACCTAAAAACAACAGTATGAATAGATTGATAACCGTTCGGTTTCGGGTTCGCGACATAATCGTCAAATTCTTTGGGTAAGTGTTTAAATTGAGTATGAACAATCCCAAGTGCGGTATAACAATCTTGCAATTTTTTTGCACGATAATTCTGACCGCTCTTACATCATATAAACCACTAAACTCAAGATGCTTTTTTTCTGCATTTTTGCGCCAAATGCTATAAATATGTTTCGGACGACCATAGACTTCCACTTGCTCGATATTTTCACGTAAATAACCGCTCAACTCAGTTACGAAATCAGCAATGTAATGTTCACGATCAAGGCGACGCTCCTGCAATAATTTAGCAATAGCGCGATATTGTTCAGGATGGAGATAACGGAAGCAGTAATCTTCTAACTCCCATTTCAACTGACCAATCCCAAGACGATTGGCAAGAGGGGCGTAAATATTAGAACATTCTTTGGCGGCAAGGACTTTGTCTTCCTCTGCGCAACGATGCTCTGCATCACGCAAAAAAGTAATGCGTTCGGCAAGTTTAATGATTACGCAGCGGAAATCGTCCACCATCGCCAACAACATACGGCGAACATTATCCACTTGCAGGGCATTAGCGGAATGACTGGCATTGAGTTGACGGATGTTATCCATCTCCAACACGCCTTTAAGCAATTTAGTGATTTTCGCACCAAACTTTTCTTTTAGGCTTTCCCAGTCTGTTAATTTATTTGCAACGATAGGAAACAACATTGCAGTAAGCAATGTTTCCGCATCCATATTAAGTTCGTGCAAAATTTCTACCATTTCCACGCCGGACTGGAGCATCAAGGTAGCATTCTTCATTTCATCGGGATGGGTGCTCATTAAGTCACGTGCGTAATACCACGCATCGATCAAACTTTTTCTGTTTGTTCTACCAGTTTTTAAGCCAGCGCACCATTGTTCAATCACAAAATCCTGCGGATTTAACAAATGAGAACCACGAACAGCAACCATAACACCCCTTGTTGATGAAGAGCAAGCAACTTCCTGTCGCTTTTTATTTTGGGTGGATATTGTACCGAATAACCGAGTTATTTTTGTAGTGAATAACGTTATCGATTCCAAATGCCCCGTATGAGGGAACATATCTATCACCGCACTTTTTTTCAATCTTGTAGCCAAAATCACGTAAAATTTCTGCATCGCGCACTAATGTTGCGGGGATTACAAGACACATATAAAATTTTTCTCTGCTTTCAACTCGCACAACGCATTTAACGCGAAAGCTGCGCCACCGCGTGGAGGATCAAGCAAAATTTTATTGAACGACTGACGTGCCCAAGGTTGTTCAACAAAGGATTGGTCAAGATCGGCTTGGAAAAATTCAATATTCTTGATTTGGTTTCTGACGGCATTTTGCTCCGCTTTTTTTGGACCATTTCAAAAAAACACCTTCAATTCCTACCGCACTTTTCACGCGTTTGGCGAGAGGAAGGGTAAAATTTCCCATGCCGCAAAATAAATCTAATACGCAATCCTGTTGATTCAATTCAAGCCAATCTAATGCCGTATTAACCATACGTTCATTTAATGCACGATTTACTTGGATAAAATCACGAATATCAAAATGTAATTTTATGCCATCAGAAAAATTGATAATAAGGTGCATCGCCATAGATTTTGTTCAATGCCTTCATCACTTTGTAAAAACAGCATTAACTTTTTCTTGTTCAGCAAATTTGAGCAATAAAAGTGCGGTCAATTTCCGCAAGGTTTTTTTGGTGTAACGTAACAACATTGCGACGCCATTATCAGCCGCCACAAGTTCAATATGCCCAAGCTGTTTTTGGCGCAGAGAATTGTTCTAAAAGTGCGGCTAATTTAGGCAGTAAATAATTAATTGCAGGTTCTGCCACTTCGCAAGATTGAACAGTAATTAAATCGTTGGTATTTTTTTCTGACGAAAGCCCATCTCGATTTGTTTTTGTGTTTGGGATTAAACCATAAACTCAAACGCACACGACGACGATATGCCCAAGCATCGCCACAAATCATAGGTTGAAATGAAATCGGCTCTGACTGTAATTTACTTAATCGTTTAAACAATGCGGATTCTTTTCGCTTTCCTCTGCATTTCAATAGGAATATGTTGTCCCTTGGCAACCACCACAACGCATAAAATGAGCACATTTTGGGTGCTAAACGTTCAGGACTTTTTTTATTAGCCATTTTTTTGCAATGGCGTGTCCATATTGACGTTTATCCTCCAGAATACGACATTCCACTTTTTTTCGTGCGGAAGTGCATTTTCAATAAAACCAAGTTTTTACCATTAATTTTTGCTACGCCTAAACCTTGATAATCTAAATCAAGAATATCAGCCGTAATGGTTTGAACATTGTTTGTTTTTTTGCTTTGGGGTATAAAGAAGAACCATTATTTTTAGAAGTAAAATATTTTGAGTGAATAATTCTCGGCTTTTTAGCGGTTTATCGCCAAGATAAGGTTTCAGTGCAATACGAGTAAAACGTTTTGCTGCTTGACGTACCGCATCATCAGAAAAAAATCAAGAGCTTCAAAGGCTAACAAATCTCTTCCGTAAAAAGGTGAGATTATCTTTCACTAAGGAAGCGATAAAACCTTTTTCCTCACGATAACGATATGTCATTGAGAAATCGACCGGCTCGCCAGAACCAGCACAATGCAGAAAATCCACGCCGTAACCGAGAATTTGTAAAAGTTGAAATTCAAAAAAAGACGCAAAGTTGGCTCAACGTTGGTTTCAGCTGCCAAGCCCTGTTAAGCATTTTAAATAATGTTGAAACAGCGAAGGATTCGGCGTTTCAGGCTCAATGACACGAGTCAATAACTCATTCACATAAAAACCGCTATAAAGTGCGGTTTGTTGTAAAGGAAGTGTAATTGCGGCAGGGTTCAGCTTTAGTGAGGGTTTTCAATGAGCTTTTTTCCCGTCCAACGCAACAATAAAGGTGTGAAAGGCTGCAAAACCGACTTCCAAGATGAACGCTTTGCTCGTGCACCCTTGGCAATCACGGTTAGCCGACCACTTTCTTCAGTAAACAAATCCACTAAAAGACTCGTTTCACTATAAGGGCTACGATGAAGAATAAAGCCTCGTTGGAGTTCGGTTTGCACAATTAATTACCGGATAAACGCTCTACTGGTTGTAATACACATTGTTCCGCTAAAACTTCACCTAAATTAGTTTTTAGCACACTAAAATCATCGCGCTCTTGCCACGCCCAACGAATATTGCCGTAATTTTTACCGCGCTCAGAAATCATTAATGTCAATTTTTTTCTGACATAGAATTGAAAGTCACCGTAATGTGATGCAATGATTTTTTTACGTTTTTTTGAGTGGAATGAACAATACGAACTTGCTTGTCATCTTTACACAAATAAACCTTAGCCTCACCTTTTTGCAAAGCCTTATCTACTTTTTCCACCTGCATCTTTTGCGGCTCTGGCTTCTTTGGTAAACCACTTTGAGCACAACCTACTAGGCAAAGTGCGGTTAAAATTAGAAACGTTTTTTTAAACATAAACATCCTACTTGAAAAAGAAAAAAATGGGCGATTGCTCGCCCTAAAAATTATTTTTTTATATTCATAAGAACCATCAGACTGACGAACAAATCGCGTACCGTTAGATAAACGCATTTCATTTACTCGCCCTTGACTATTTCACGGATACCGCAACTTTATCACCTGGTTTAAAGCTACTTAAAACATTGCCTGCACCCGCTGCTTTACTCATTGCATTAACATCCGAAATATTAAGTTGATTGTCACGGAATACTTGCATAAGAGAAACGCCTTTAGGCACAGTTAATGTTTTTCGCCGATGCAGTTGGTGCAGCTGCTTTTCGTTGCAGGTTTTGCATCAACAATTTGAACTTTAGCTTCTTTTTTTAACTTGAATCGGTTTTTGCTTCAACAATTGGTGCTTTTTCCCAGCTGTTTTAGCGACGCTTTGTTCAGTTGCTTTTGCTGGTACATGTGCTTTTTCAGCAACTTTCACTTCTTTTTTTCGCGATATCTTTATGCGCAACTTGTTGTTCTACTACTTTTTTTCACCGGTTGAACTGGCGCTACAACAGTTGGTGCTTTTGGCTGTTCCACTTGAGCTTGAGTTTGTGGTTGCTCAGGTTGAGCTACTTGCATAGGATTTAGCTGAAGCTGAATCCATTGTATTTGAGGTTTGAACTGGAGCTTGAGCCATGTTTTTGTGACGCAGCCATGTTTTTCTGCAGGTTTGATTTTTGAGCAGTCGCACTATTAGCTGATTCATCTGCTTTTTGGCGCATTTTCAGGTTGGTTAGCTTGCTCTGCAGCCATCTGATTTTTGTGCAGGAGGATTATCTAAAAATCGTGGTTTCAACTGGTTGATTTTTGATCTCAAAAGATTGGAACTGCACTGGGATTTCATTGCTGTTAGATTGAGTGAAAGACTCAACGGTATCAGAACTTGGTTTTAATGCAAAGAAAATAATTAATAAAATGACCAACGCCAAAATAGCCATAAATAAACGGCGATGTTTTGCCGGTAATACTTGCAATACCTTCCATTTTTCCGGTTGGCTTAAAGTACGTTTTTTTCCGCTTGCTCAACAGTTTCTATAGCAATAGTTTCAGTTTTAATTTCTTCTTCAACAGCAGATATTGTCTCTTCTGCAGATACAGTCTGAATAACTGGCTCTTGCCCTGTTCTCAATGTTTCGCTAGAAATAAAAGGCGCACTTTCTTGAGCTGGAGTATGCCCAAAAAGTGGGTTCTTTACGCTCATGAAAATTTGTTTCTACATGATCTTTTTTTAGCAAATAAACCTTTTCGCTTTATCAAAAATTGACTCACTAGGTTGCACCACTTTCTTTTGGTGTAATTGGTTCAACTTGATTAAGACCTAAATCTAATTCATCTTGAGATGATTGTTCATTTTGATTTTTTTATTCATAGAATCCACTGGATTACTCCTGATACTTGTTGTTATTCATGTTAATTAGCCGCGGAAGTGCGGCGAAAAATTACGCGATATTTTATCGGATCTTATTCCGCGTATAAAGTCTTATTTGGTTCGCCAGCAATTTCTCGTGCGAGTTTGGGAACAAGATAGCCAGATGTAAGAGATTGCAAGGTTTTATAAATTTGCATAGCCTCGATATCGCTAATCAGAAAAATGGCTCGCCCCTTGCACTTTATCTAGCAAATGCAAGTAATAAGGCAAAAATTCCTGTTTGAAAAAGTTTATCGCTCAATATTTTTAGAATTTGTGCGTCATCATTCACGCCTTTTAGCAAAACGGATTGATTCAAAAGCGTGACATTTACGGCTTTTAATTTTTGCATCGCATTAGCAAAAATTTGATCAATTTCATTTGGGTGATTAATGTGTGTCACCATAACTGTTTGCAAACGAGTTTCGGCTAATAAAGTGCAGAATTCATCAGTAATCCGTTGCGGAATCACAACAGGCAAACGGGTGTGAATACGCAAACGTTGTAAGTGCGGTATATTTTTCCAAATGTTTTATTAACCACGCTAACTCATGATCTTTCGCCATTAAAGGATCGCCACCTGAAAAAATCACTTCTTCAATTTCAGGATGCACCGCAATGTAATCTAATGCCAGTTGCCAGCTTTTTTTATTTCCTGGGTTTTTCGTCGTAAGGAAAAATGTCGGCGGAAGCAATAACGACAATTCACTGCACAACCGCCCTTCAGCCATAAAGAGCAAGCGGTTTTGATATTTATGAAGAATATTCGGCACGGCATTGGCATTTTTCTTCTAAGGGATCCGTACTAAATCCTTCGGCTTGTACAAACTCTAGATCAGAACACATCACTTGCAAGAAAAAGAGGATCTTGCGGATTACCTTTTTCTATTTTATCAATGAAAGGTTGTGGTACGCGAAGAGAAAAAGTTTCCGCGCAGCAATGGATTGCTCAAAAATCATCTTCTGGTAAATTTAAGGCTTTTAGCAATAATTTAGGATCTGAAATCGCATTTTTTTAGAATTGTGAGCCAATTTTGTTCTTCTCTAATGACGGGTTCTTGGGTTAAAATACGCACTTTTTCAAAACCATCTCTAATTTTTAGGATATTAAAAAAATATGGCTACATATACTACCAGTGATTTCAAACCAGGTCTAAAATTTATGCAAGACGGTGAACCTTGCGTAATCGTTGAAAATGAATTCGTAAAACCAGGTAAAGGTCAAGCTTTCACCCGTACTCGTATTCGTAAATTAATTTCAGGCAAAGTATTAGACGTAAACTTCAAATCTGGTACTTCGGTTGAAGCTGCTGATGTTATGGATCTTAACTTAACTTATTCATACAAAGACGATGCATTCTGGTACTTTCATGCACCCAGAAACATTTGAACAATACTCTGCTGATGCAAAAAGCTGTAGGTGATGCAGAAAAATGGTTATTAGACCAAGCAGATTGTATCGTGACTTTATGGAATGGTGCGCCAATTACTGTTACTCCACCAAACTTTGTTGAATTAGAAATCGTCGATACAGACCCAGGTCTTAAAGGCGATACAGCAGGTACTGGCGGTAAACCAGCAACATTAAGCACTGGCGCAGTAGTAAAAGTACCTCTTTTCGTTCAAATCGGTGAAGTAATCAAAGTAGATACTCGTTCTGGCGAATACGTATCTCGCGTAAAATAATCATTTAGATAAAAAAAGTGCGGTTAATTTCACGGTATTATTTAGAAATAGTGTAAATATCTAAAATGGATAAAACCGCATTCAATTTCAATGCCTTTCCGAAGAATAAAATCGGAAAGGCATTTTTATAAATTTAGTTTTTTTCTAAAAAAATCATAAACCAAAGCCAATAAAATTCAGCCTTGTTTTTATTTTTTTCATTGCAGTATAGAATTTTTTCCTACTTT
>BNJS01003052.1_pt1 | contig 87790 bp, 193 predicted proteins | sample 8540461 | NCBI WGS metagenome assembly BNJS01 (sample SAMD00202454, study PRJDB9452) | human saliva metagenome | isolation source: human saliva | place: Japan
GAAACGAATGGAATCATCATCGAATGGAAATGAAAGGAGTCATCATCTAATGGAATCGATGGAATCATCATCAAATGGAATCGAATGGAATCATCATCAAATGGAATCTAAATGGAATCATTGAACAGAATTGAATGGAATCGCCATCGAATGAATTGAATGCAATCATCGAATGGTCTCGAATGGAATCATCTTCAAATGGAAATGGAATGGAATCATCGATAGAATCGAATGGAATTATCATCGAATGGAATCGAATGGAATCAACATCAAACGGAAAAAAACGGAATTATCGAATGGAATCAAGAGAATCATCGAATGGACCCGAATGGAATCATCTAATGGAATGGAATGGAATAATCCATGGACTCAATGCAATCATCATCGAATGAATCGAATGAATGAATGGATCGAATGGAATAATCATTGAACGGAATCGAATGGAATCATCATCGATGGAAACGAATGGAATCATCATCGAATGGAAATGAAAGGAGTCATCATCTAATGGAATTGCATGGAATCATCATAAAATGGAATCGAATGGAATCAACATCAAATGGAATCAAATGGAATCATTGAACGGAATTGAATGGAATCGCTATCGAATGAATTGAATGCAATCATCGAATGGTCTCGAATGGAATCATCTTCAAATGGAATGGAATGGAATCATCGTATAGAATCGAATGGAATTATCATGAATGGAATCGAATGGAATCAACATCAAACGGAAAAAAACGGAATTATCGAATGGAATCAAGAGAATCATCGAATGGACCCGAATGGAATCATCTAATGGAATGGAATGGAATAATCCATGGACTCGAATGCAATCATCATCGAATGGAATCGAATGGAATCATCGAATGGACTCGAATGGAATAATCATTGAACGGAATCGAATGGAATCATCATCGGATGGAAATGAATGGAATCATCATCGAATGGAATCGAATAGAATTATGGAATGAAACTAGTGATCATCATCGAATGGACTCGAATGGAATTATCATCCAACGGAAGCTAATGGAATCAACATCGAATGAATCGAATGGAAACACCATCGAATTGAAACGAATGGAATTATCATGAAATTGAAAATGATGGACTCATCATCGAATGGATTCGAATGGAATCATCGAATGAAAATTGATTGAAATCATCATGAAATGGAATCGAATGGTATCATTGAATGGAATCGAATGGAATCATCATCAGATGGAAATGAATGGAATCATCATAGAATGGAATCGAATGGATTCATTGAATGGAATCAGATGGAATCATCGAATGGACTGGAATGGAATCATTGAATGGACTCGAAATGGGATCATTATTGAATGGAATTGAATGGAATCATCGAATGGTCTCGATTGGAATCATTATCAAATGGAATCGAATGGAATCACCGAATAGAATCGAATGGAACAATCATCGAATGGACTCAAATGGAATTATCCTCAAATGGAATCGAATGGAATTATCGAATGCAATCGAATGGAATTATCGAATGCAATCGAATAGAATCATCGAATGGACTCGAATGGAATCATCGAATGGAATGGAATGGAACAGTCAATGAACTCGAATGGAATCATCATTGAATGGAATCGAATGGAATCAATGAGTGGAATCGAATGGAATTATGATCAAATGGAATCGAATGTAATCATCATCAAATGGAATCAAAATAACCATCATCAATGGTATTGAATGGAATTGTCATCAAATGGAATTCAAAAGGAATCATCATCAAATGGAACCAATGGAATCTTCATTGAATGGAAATGAAAGGGTCATCATCTAATGGAATCAGATGGAATCATCATCAAATGGAATCGAATGGAATCATCATCAAATGGAATCTAATGGAATCATTGAACAGAATTGAATGGAATCGATCATCGAATGAATTGAATGCAATCATCGAATGGTCTCGAAATGGAATCATCTTCTAAATGGAAAGGAATGGAATCATCGATAGAATCGAATGGAATTATCATCGAATGGAATCGAATGAAGTATCAACGGAATCGCAAACGGAAAATCAATGGAATCAAGCGAATCGAATGAGAATCATCGAATTGAACTGAATGGAATCATGCTCAATGAGCAATGCGAATGGAATAATCATGGACTCGAATGCTAATCATGACGAAAATCGAATGGAATCACGTGAATGGACTCGAATGGAAATCATCATCGAATGGAAATGGAAAGGAGTCATCTAATGGAATTGCATGGAATCATCATCAAAATGGAATCAATGAATCAAATCAAATGGAATCAAATGGACATGAACGGAATGTGAATCATTCATCGAATGAATTGAATGCAATCATCGAATGATCTCGAATGGAATCATCTTCAAATGGAATGGAATGGAATCATCGATAGAATCGAATGGAATTATCATCGAATGGAACGAATGGAATCAACATCAAACGGAAAATCAATTATCAAATGGAATCGAGAATCATCGAATGGACCCAATGGAATCATCTAATGGAATGAATGGAATAACCATGGACTCGAATGCAATCATCATCGAATGGAATCGAATGGAATCATGAATGATGAGAATAATCATTGAACGGAATCGAAATGGAATCATCATCGATGGAAATGAATGGAATCATCATCGAATGGAATCGAATGGAATCATCATGGAATGAAATCCAAATGTGATCATCGATCAATGGACATCTAATGGAATCATCATCAACAGAATCTAATGGAATCAATATCGAATGAATCGAATGGAACAATCGATCGAAATTGGAATTATCATGAAATTGAAAATGATGGACTCATCATCAAATGGATCGAATGGAATCATCGAATAAAATTGATTGGAAATCATCATCGAAATGGAATCGAATGGTATCATTGAAATCAGAATCGTAATCATCATCAGATGGAAATGAATGAATCGATCATAGAATGGAATCGAATGGATCTATGAATGAAATTGATGGGAATCATCGAATGGACTGAATGGAATCATTGAATGGACCTCGAAATGCGATCATGATTGAATGGAATTGAATGGAATCATCAAATGGTCTCGATTGGAATCATTATCAAATGGAATCGAATGGAATCACCGAATAGAATCGAATGGAAACAATCATCTGAATGGACTCAAAATGGAATCATCCTCAAATGGAATCGAATGAATCATCAATCGAATGGAATTCATCGAATGAATCAATAGAATCATCGAACGGACTCGAATGGAATCATCGAATGAATGGAATAACAGTCACGAACTTTGAATGAATCATCATTGAAATGAATCGAATGGAATCATCGAATGAAATGGGAATTATGATCAAAATGGAACTGAATGTAATCAAATGATCAAAACTACATCGAAATGATACTGAATGGAATTTGATCAAATGGAATTCGAAAGGAATCATCTAATGGAACTGGAATGGAATCACTGATTGAATGAAAGGATCATCAATGAATCGCATGGAATCATCATAAATGGAATCAAGAATCAATGCATCAATAATCATTGAAATGGAATTGAATTGAATTAATGCATCGTCATGGAAATGAATGGAATCATCAAAGAATGGAATATCTTGAATGAATTATGATACGAGAATCAATGCATCATCATCAATGACACGAATGAATCATCATCGAAACTGAATGAATACATGTGAATTAACATCGAATGAGAATCATCAATATTTAATGAATCAATGAATGCGAATCGAATACAATGGACAATAATCAAATCGAATATGAATCAATCATCGATCGAATGGAATCTCAATGGAATCATCATTGAATAACAATGGGATTGAAATGCATCAATAGAATGGAATCGAATGAATCATGACTGAACTGATATTGAATGGAAATATCAATCATCAATGGAATGGAATGCATATCATGGAATAAAGATCTCATCATCAAATGAATGACTAATTCGAATGGAATGGAATCATCAATAGAAATTGAAATGAATTAATCATCAATGGAATCGAATGACTGATTGAATGGAATCATCAGATGGAATCAAATCGAAATCAAATGGAATTGATCATGAATATAGATGAATCATCAATGAATGATGATCTATCAAGAATGGAATTGAATGAATCCGAATGGTCTCGATGAATCATTATCATGGAATCGAATGGAATCACTGAACAGAATCGAATGGGAACAATCATCGAATGGATCAAATGGAATTATCTCAAATGGAATCGAATGGAATTATCACGAATGGAATATCGAACGAATGAATCATCTAATGGACTGAATGGAATCATCGAATGGAATGGAATGGAATCGAACATGAATCATCATTGAATGGAATCCAATGGAATCATCGATAACATGATCAAATGAATCGAATGAATCATCGAAATGGAATCAAAAATCAATTGGTATGGAATGAATCATCAAAATGGAATTCAAATGGAATCATCATCGAATGGAAACCGAATGGAATCATCATCGAATGGAAATGAAAGGATCATTCAATGGAATTGCATGAATCATAAAATGGAATCGAATGGAATCAATCATCAAATGGAATCAAATGGAATCATTGAACGGAATTGAATGGAATCGCCATCGAATGAATTGAATGCAATCATCGAATGGTCTCGAATGGAATCATCTTCAAATGGAATGGAATGGAATCATCGATAGAATCGAATGGAATTATCATCGAATGGAATCGAATGGAATCAACATCAAACGAAAAACGGAATTATCGAATGGAATCAAGAGAATCATCGAATGGACCCGAATGGAATCATCTAATGGAATGGAATGGAATAATCCATGGACTCGAATGCAATCATCATCGAATGGAATCGAATGGAATCATCGAATGGACTCGAATGGAATAATCATTGAACGGAATCGAATGGAATCATCATCGATGGAAATGAATGGAATCATCATCGAATGGAATCGAATAGAATTATGGAATGAAACCAGTGATCATCATCGAATGGACCCGAATGGAATCATCATCCAACGGAAGCTAATGGAATCAACATCGAATGAATCGAAATGGAAACACCATCGAATTGAAACGAATGGAATTATCATGAAATTGAAATGGATGGACTCATCATCGAATGGATTCGAATGGAATCATCGAATAAAATTGATTGAAATCATCATCAAATGGAATCGAATGGTATCATTGAATGGAATCGAATGGAATCATCATCAGATGGAAATGAATGGAATCATCATAGAATGGAATCGAATGGATTCATTGAATGGAATCAGATGGAATCATCGAATGGACTGGAATGGAATCATTGAATGGACTCGAAAGGGATCATTATTGAATGGAATTGAATGGAATCATCGAATGGTCTCGATTGGAATCATTATCAAATGGAATCGAATGGAATCATCAACAGAATCGAATGGAACAATCATCGAATGGACTCAAATGGAATTATCCTCAAATGGAATCGAATGGAATTATCGAATGCAATCGAATGGAATTATCGAATGCAATCGAATAGAATCATCGAATGGACTCAATGGAATCATCGAATGGAATGGAATGGAACAGTCAATGAACTCAATGGAATCATCATTGAATGGAATCGAATGGAATCATCGAGGGAATCGAATGGAATTATGATCAAATGGAATCGAATGTAATCATCATCAAATGGAATCAAAAATAACCATCATCAATTGGTATTGAATGGAATTGTCATCAAATGGAATTCAAAAGGAATCATCATCAAATGGAACCGAATGGAATCCTCATTGAATGGAAATGAAAGGGTCATCATCTAATGGAATCGATGGAATCATCATCAAATGGAATCGAATGGAATCATCATCAAATGGAATCTAATGGAATCATTGAACAGAATTGAATGGAATCACATCGAATGAATTGAATGCAATCATCGAATGGTCTCGAATGGAATCATCTTCAAATGGAAAGGAATGGAATCATCGATAGAATCGAATGGAATTATCATCGAATGGAATCAATGGTATCAACACCAAACGGAAAAAAACGGAATTATCGAATGGAATCAAGAGAATCTTCAACGGACTCAATGGAATCATCTAATGGAATGGAATGGAATAATCCATGGACTCAATGCAATCATCATCGAATGGAATCGAATGGAATCATCGAATGGACTCAATGGAATAATCATTGAACGGAATCGAATGGAATCATCATGGATGGAAACGAATGGAATCATCATCGAATGGAAATGAAAGGAGTCATCATCTAATGGAATTGCATGGAATCATCATAAAATGGAATCGAATGGAATCAACATCAAATGGAATCAAATGGAATCATTGAACGAATTGAATGGAATCACATCGAATGAATTGAATGCAATCATCGAATGGTCTCAATGGAATCATCTTCAAATGGAATGGAATGGAATCATCGATAGAATCGAATGGAATTATCATCGAATGGAATCGAATGGAATCAACATCAAACGGAAAAAAACGGAATTATCGAATGGAATCAAGAGAATCATCGAATGGACCCTAATGGAATCATCTAATGGAATGGAATGGAATAATCCATGGACTCGAATGCAATCATCATCGAATGGAATCGAATGGAATCATCGAATGGACTCGAATGGAATAATCATTGAACGGAATCGAATGGAATCATCATCGATGGAAACGAATGGAATCATCATCGAATGGAAATGAAAGGAGTCATCATCTAATGGAATTGTATGGAATCATCATAAAATGGAATCGAATGGAATCAACATCAAATGGAATCAAATGGAATCATTGAACGGAATTGAATGGAATCGCATCGAATGAATTGAATGCAATCATCGAATGGTCTCGAATGGAATCATCTTCAAATGGAATGGAATGGAATCATCGATAGAATCGAATGGAATTATCATCGAATGGAATCGAATGGAATCAACATCAAACGGAAAAAAACGGAATTATCGAATGGAATCAAGAGAATCATCGAATGGACCCTGAATGGAATCATCTAATGGAATGGAATGGAATAACCATGGACTCAATGCAATCATCATCGAATGGAATCGAATGGAATCATCGAATGGACTCGAATGGAATAATCATTGAACGGAATCGAATGGAATCATCATCGGATGGAAATGAATGGAATCATCATCGAATGGAATCGAATAGAATTATGGAATGAAATCCAGTGATCATCATCGAATGGACCCGAATGGAATCATCATCCAACGGAAGCTAATGGAATCAACATCGAATGAATCGAAATGGAAACACCATCGAATTGAAACGAATGGAATTATCATGAAATTGAAATGGATGGACTCATCATCGAATGGATTCAATGGAATCATCGAATAAAATTGATTGAAATCATCATCGAAATGGAATCGAATGGTATCATTGAATGGAATCGAATGGAATCATCATCAGATGGAAATGAATGGAATCATCATAGAATGGAATCGAATGGATTCATTGAATGGAATCAGATGGAATCATCGAATGGACTGGAATGGAATCATTGAATGGACCTGAAAGGATCATTATTGAATGGAATTGAATGGAATCATCGAATGGTCTCGATTGGAATCATTATCAAATGGAATCGAATGGAATCACCGAATAGAATCGAATGGAACAATCATCGAATGGACTCAAATGGAATTATCCTCAAATGGAATCGAATGGAATTATCGAATGCAATCGAATGGAATTATCGAATGCAATCGAATAGAATCATCGAATGGACTCGAATGGAATCATCGAATGGAATGGAATGGAACAGTCAATGAACTCGAATGGAATCATCATTGAATGGAATCGAATGGAATCATCGAGTGGAATCGAATGGAATTATGATCAAATGGAATCGAATGTAATCATCATCAAATGGAATCAAAAATAACCATCATCAATTGGTATTGAATGGAATTGTCATCAAATGGAATTCAAAGGAATCATCATCAAATGGAACCGAATGGAATCCTCATTGAATGGAAATGAAAGGGTCATCATCTAATGGAATCGCATGGAATCATCATCAAATGGAATCGAATGGAATCATCATCAAATGGAATCTAATGGAATCATTGAACAGAATTGAATGGAATCATCATCGAATGAATTGAATGCAATCATCGAATGGTCTCGAATGGAATCATCTTCTAAATGGAAAGGAATGGAATCATCGATAGAATCGAATGGAATTATCATCGAATGGAATCGAATGGTATCAACACCAAACGGAAAAAAACGGAATTATCGAATGGAATCAAGAGAATCTTCGAACGGACCCGAATGGAATCATCTAATGGAATGGAATGGAATAATCCATGGACTCGAATGCAATCATCATCGAATGGAATCGAATGGAATCATCGAATGGACTCGAATGGAATAATCATTGAACGGAATCGAATGGAATCATCATCGGATGGAAACGAATGGAATCATCATCGAATGGAAATGAAAGGAGTCATCATCTAATGGAATTGCATGGAATCATCATCAAAATGGAATCGAATGGAATCAACATCAAATGGAATCAAATGGAATCATTGAACGGAATTGAATGGAATCGCTATCGAATGAATTGAATGCAATCATCGAATGGTCTCGAATGGAATCATCTTCAAATGGAATGGAATGGAATCATCGACAGAATCGAATGGAATTATCATCGAATGGAATCGAATGGAATCAACATCAAACGGAAAAACGGAATTATCGAATGGAATCAAGAGAATCATCGAATGGACCCGAATGGAATCATCTAATGGAATGGAATGGAATAATCCATGGACTCGAATGCAATCATCATCGAATGGAATCGAATGGAATCAATCGAATGGACTCGAATGGAATAATCATTGAACGGAATCGAATGGAATCATCATCGGATGGAAATGAATGGAATCATCATCGAATGGAATCGAATAGAATTATGGAATGAAACCAGTGTGATCATCATCGAATGGACCCTGAATGGAATCATCATCCAACGGAAGCTAATGGAATCAACATCGAATGAATCAAATGGAAACACCATCGAATTGAAACGAATGGAATTATCATGAAATTGAAATGGATGGACTCATCATCGAATGGATTCAATGGAATCATCGAATAAAAATTGATTGAAATCATCATCGAAATGGAATCGAATGGTATCATTGAATGGAATCGAATGGAATCATCATCAGATGGAAATGAATGGAATCATCATAGAATGGAATCGAATGGATTCATTGAATGGAATCAGATGGAATCATCGAATGGACTGGAATGGAATCATTGAATGGACTCAAAGGGATCATTATTGAATGGAATTGAATGGAATCATCGAATGGTCTCGATTGGAATCATTATCAAATGGAATCGAATGGAATCACCGAATAGAATCGAATGGAACAATCATCGAATGGACTCAAATGGAATTATCCTCAAATGGAATCGAATGGAATTATCGAATGCAATCGAATGGAATTATCGAATGCAATCGAATAGAATCATCGAATGGACTCGAATGGAATCATCGAATGGAATGGAATGGAACAGTCAATGAACTCGAATGGAATCATCATTGAATGGAATCGAATGGAATCATCGAGGGAATCGAATGGAATTATGATCAAATGGAATCGAATGTAATCATCATCAAATGGAATCAAAAATAACCATCATCAATTGGTATTGAATGGAATTGTCATCAAATGGAATTCAAAGGAATCATCATCAAATGGAACCGAATGGAATCCTCATTGAATGGAAATGAAAGGGTCATCATCTAATGGAATCGATGGAATCATCATCAAATGGAATCGAATGGAATCATCATCAAATGGAATCTAATGGAATCATTGAACAGAATTGAATGGAATCGTCATCGAATGAATTGAATGCAATCATCGAATGGTCTCGAATGGAATCATCTTCTAAATGGAAAGGAATGGAATCATCGATAGAATCGAATGGAATTATCATCGAATGGAATCGAATGGTATCAACATCAAACGGAAAAAAACGGAATTATCGAATGGAATCAAGAGAATCTTCGAACGGACTCGAATGGAATCATCTAATGGAATGGAATGGAATAATCCATGGACCCGAATGCAATCATCATCGAATGGAATCGAATGGAATCATCGAATGGACTCGAATGGAATAATCATTGAACGGAATCGAATGGAATCATCATCGATGGAAACGAATGGAATCATCATCGAATGGAAATGAAAGGAGTCATCATCTAATGGAATTGCATGGAATCATCATAAAATGGAATCGAATGGAATCAACATCAAATGGAATCAAATGGAATCATTGAACGGAATTGAATGGAATCATCATCGAATGAATTGAATGCAATCATCGAATGGTCTCGAATGGAATCATCTTCAAATGGAATGGAATGGAATCATCGATAGAATCGAATGGAATTATCATCGAATGGAATCGAATGGAATCAACATCAAACGGAAAAAAACGGAATTATCGAATGGAATCAAGAGAATCATCGAATGGACTCAATGGAATCATCTAATGGAATGGAATGGAATAATCCATGGACTCAATGCAATCATCATCGAATGGAATCGAATGGAATCATCGAATGGACTCGAATGGAATAATCATTGAACGGAATCGAATGGAATCATCATCGGATGGAAATGAATGGAATCATCATCGAATGGAATCGAATAGAATTATGGAATGAAATCCAGTGATCATCATCGAATGGACTCAATGGAATCATCATCCAACGGAAGCTAATGGAATCAACATCGAATGAATCGAAATGGAAACACCATCGAATTGAAACGAATGGAATTATCATGAAATTGAAATGGATGGACTCATCATCGAATGGATTCAATGGAATCATCGAATAAAATTGATTGAAATCATCATCGAATGGAATCGAATGGTATCATTGAATGGAATCGAATGGAATCATCATCAGATGGAAATGAATGGAATCATCATAGAATGGAATCGAATGGATTCATTGAATGGAATCAGATGGAATCATCGAATGGACTGGAATGGAATCATTGAATGGACTCGAAAGGGATCATTATTGAATGGAATTGAATGGAATCATCGAATGGTCTCGATTGGAATCATTATCAAATGGAATCGAATGGAATCACCGAATAGAATCGAATGGAACAATCATCGAATGGACTCAAATGGAATTATCCTCAAATGGAATCGAATGGAATTATCGAATGCAATCGAATGGAATTATCGAATGCAATCGAATAGAATCATCGAATGGACTCGAATGGAATCATCGAATGGAATGGAATGGAACAGTCAATGAACTCGAATGGAATCATCATTGAATGGAATCGAATGGAATCATCGAGTGGAATCGAATGGAATTATGATCAAAATGGAATCGAATGTAATCATCATCAAATGGAATCAAAAATAACCATCATCAATTGGTATTGAATGGAATTGTCATCAAATGGAATTCAAAGGAATCATCATCAAATGGAACCGAATGGAATCCTCATTGAATGGAAATGAAAGGGTCATCATCTAATGGAATCGATGGAATCATCATCAAATGGAATCGAATGGAATCATCATCAAATGGAATCTAATGGAATCATTGAACAGAATTGAATGGAATCACTATCGAATGAATTGAATGCAATCATCGAATGGTCTCGAATGGAATCATCTTCAAATGGAAAGGAATGGAATCATCGATAGAATCGAATGGAATTATCATCGAATGGAATCGAATGGTATCAACATCAAACGGAAAAAAACGAATTATCGAATGGAATCAAGAGAATCATCGAACGGACCAATGGAATCATCTAATGGAATGGAATGGAATAATCTATGGACTCAATGCAATCATCATCGAATGGAATCGAATGGAATCATCGAATGGACTCGAATGGAATAATCATTGAACGGAATCGAATGGAATCATCATCGGATGGAAACGAATGGAATCATCAATGGAATCGAATAGAATATGGAATGAAATGAGATCATCATCGAATGGAATCGAATGGAATCATCATCCAAATGGAATCTAATGGAATCAACATCAAATGGAATCAAATGGAAAACCATCGAATTGAAACGAATGGAATTACATGAAATTGAAATGAATGGACTCAATCATCGAATGGATCTCAATGGAATCATCGAATGAAAATTGATTGGAAATCATCATCGAATGGAATCGAATGGAATATCATTGAATGGAATCGAATGGAATCATCATCAGACGGAAATGAATGGAATCAATAGAATGGAATCAATGGATTCATTGAATGGAATCAGATGGAATCATCTAATGGACTGGAATGGAATCATTGAATGGACTCGAAATGGGATCATCATTGAATGGAATTGAATGGAATCATCGAATGGTCTCGAATGGAATCATCATCGAAATGGAATCGAATGGAATCACTCGAATAGAATCGAATGGAACAATCATCGAATGGACTCAAATGGAATTATCCTCAAATGGAATCGAATGGAATTATCGAATGCAATCGAATGGAATTATCGAAATGCAATCGAATAGAATCATCGAATGGACTCGAATGGAATCATCGAATGGAAATGGAATGGAACAGTCAATGAACTCAATGGAATCATCATGAATGGAATCGAATGGAATCATCGAGTGAATCGAATGGAATTATGATCAAATGGAATCGAATGTAATCATCATCAAATGGAATCAAAAATAACCATCATCAATTGGTATTGAATGGAATTGTCATCAAATGGAATCAAAGGAATCATCATCAAATGGAACCGAATGGAATCTCATTGAATGGAAATGAAAAGTCATCATCTAATGGAATCGATGGAATCATCATCAAATGGAATCGAATGGAATCATCATCAAATGGAATCTAATGGAATCATTGAACGAATTGAATGGAATCACATCGAATGAATTGAATGCAATCATCGAATGGTCTCGAATGGAATCATCTTCTAATGGAAAGGAATGGAATCATCGATAGAATCGAATGGAATTATCATCGAATGGAATCGAATGGAATCAACATCAAACGGAATCAAACGGAATTATCGAATGGAATCAAGAGAATCATCGAATGGACCTCAATGGAATCATCTAATGGAATGGAATGGAATAATCAAATGGACTCGAATGTAATCATCATCGAATGGAATCGAATGAATCATCAATACTGAATGGAATCGAATGGAATCATCATCAAATGGAACCGAATGGAATCATCATCGAATGGAAATGAAAGGGTCATCATCTAATGGAATCGCATGGAATCATCATAAAATGGAATCGAATGAATCAACATCAAATGGAATCAAATGGAATCATTGAACGAATTGAATGGAATCACTATCGAATGAATTGAATGCAATCATCGAATGGTCTCAATGGAATCATCTTCAAATGGAAAGGAATGGAATCATGATAGAATCAATGGAATTATCATCAATGGAATCAATGGATCAACATCAAACGGAAAAACGGAATTATCGAATGGAATCAAGAGAATCTCAATGGACTCAATGGAATCATCTAATGGAATGGAATGGAATAACCATGGACCTCAATGCAATCACATCGAATGGAATCGAATGAATCATCAATGGACTCGAATGGAATAATCATTGAACGGAATCGAATGGAATCATCATCGGATGGAAACGAATGGAATCATCATCGAATGGAAATGAAAGGAGTCATCATCTAATGGAATTGCATGGAATCATCATAAAATGGAATCGAATGGAATCAACATCAAATGGAATCAAATGGAATCATTGAACGGAATTGAATGGAATCACTATCGAATGAATTGACTGCAATCATCGAATGGTCTCGAATGGAATCATCTTCAAATGGAATGGAATGAATCATCGACAGAATCGAATGGAATTATCATCGAATGGAATCGAATGGAATCAACATCAAACGGAAAAACGGAATTATCGAATGGAATCAAGAGAATCATCGAATGGACCCGAATGGAATCATCTAATGGAATGGAATGGAATAATCCATGGACTGAATGCAATCATCATCGAATGGAATCGAATGGAATCATCGAATGGACTCAATGGAATAATCATTGAACGGAATCGAATGGAATCATCATCGATGGAAATGAATGGAATCATCATCGAATGGAATCAATAGAATTATGGAATGAAACCAGGTGATCATCATCGAATGGACCCGAATGGAATCATCATCCAACGGAAGCTAATGGAATCAACATCGAATGAATCGAAATGGAAACACCATCGAATTGAAACGAATGGAATTATCATGAAATTGAAATGGATGGACCATCATCGAATGGATTCGAATGGAATCATCGAATAAAATTGATTGAAATCATCATCGAATGGAATCGAATGGTATCATTGAATGGAATCTAATGGAATCATCATCAGATGGAAATGAATGGAATCATATAGAATGGAATCGAATGGATTCATTGAATGGAATCAGATGGAATCATCGAATGGACTGAATGGAATCATTGAATGGACTCGAAAGGGATCATGATTGAATGGAATTGAATGGAATCATCGAATGGTCTCGATTGAATCATTATCAAATGGAATCGAATGGAATCACCGAATAGAATCGAATGGAACAATCATCGAATGGACTCAAATGGAATTATCCTCAAATGGAATCGAATGGAATTATCGAATGCAATCGAATGGAATTATCGAATGCAATCGAATAGAATCATCGAAATGGACTCAATGGAATCATCGAATGGAATGGAATGGAACAGTCAATGAACTCGAATGGAATCATCATTGAATGGAATCGAATGGAATCATCGAGTGAATCGAATGGAATTATGATCAAATGGAATCGAATGTAATCATCATCAAATGGAATCAAAAATAACTCATCATCAATTGGTATTGAATGGAATTGTCATCAAATGGAATTCAAAGGAATCATCATCAAATGGAACCGAATGGAATCCCTCATTGAATGGAAATGAAAGGGTCATCATCTAATGGAATCGATGGAATCATCATCAAATGGAATCGAATGGAATCATCATCAAATGGAATCTAATGGAATCATTGAACAGAATTGAATGGAATCATTATCGAATGAATTGAATGCAATCATCGAATGGTCTCGAATGGAATCATCTTCTAATGGAAAGGAATGGAATCATCGACAGAATCGAATGGAATTATCATCGAATGGAATCGAATGGTATCAACACCAAACGGAAAAACGGAATTATCGAATGGAATCAAGAGAATCTTCGAACGGACTCGAATGGAATCATCTAATGGAATGGAATGGAATAATCCATGGACTCGAATGCAATCATCATCGAATGGAATCGAATGGAATCATCGAATGGACTCGAATGGAATAATCATTGAACGGAATCGAATGGAATCATCATCGGATGGAAACGAATGGAATCATCATCGAATGGAAATGAAAGGAGTCATCATCTAATGGAATTGCATGGAATCATCATAAATGGAATCGAATGGAATCAACATCAAATGGAATCAAATGGAATCATTGAACGGAATTGAATGGAATCATTATCGAATGAATTGACTGCAAATCATCGAATGGTCTCGAATGGAATCATCTTCAAATGGAATGGAATGGAATCATCGATAGAATCGAATGGAATTATCATCGAATGGAATCGAATGGAATCAACATCAAACGGAAAAACGGAATTATCGAATGGAATCAAGAGAATCATCGAATGGACCTCAATGGAATCATCTAATGGAATGGAATGGAATAACCATGGACTCAATGCAATCATCATCGAATGGAATCGAATGGAATCATCGAATGGACTCGAATGGAATAATTATTGAACGGAATCGAATGGAATCATCATCGGATGGAAATGAATGGAATCATCATCAATGGAATCAATAGAATTATGGAATGAAACCAGTGATCATCATCGAATGGATCCCAATGGAATCATCATCCAACGGAAGCTAATGGAATCAACATCGAATGAATCGAATGGAAACACCATCGAATTGAAACGAATGGAATTATCATGAAATTGAAATGGATGGACTCATCATCGAATGGATTCGAATGGAATCATCGAATAAAATTGATTGAAATCATCATCCAATGGAATCGAATGGTATCATTGAATGGAATCGAATGGAATCATCATCAGATGGAAATGAATGGAATCATCATAGAATGGAATCGAATGGATTCATTGAATGGAATCAGATGGAATCATCGAATGGACTGGAATGGAATCATTGAATGGACTCGAAAGGATCATGATTGAATGGAATTGAATGGAATCATCGAATGGTCTCGATTGAATCATTATCAAATGGAATCTAATGGAATCACAATAGAATCTAATGGAACAATCATCGAATGGACTAAATGGAATTATCTCAAATGGAATCTGAATGGAATTATCTAATGCAATCGAATGGAATTATCTAATGCAATTTGAATAGAATCATCGAATGGACTCAATGGAATCATCTAATGGAATGGAATGGAATCAATGAACTCGAATGGAATCATCATTGAATGGAATCGAATGGAATCATCGAGTGGGAATCGAATGGAATTATGATCAAATGGAATCGAATGTAATCATCATCAAATGGAATCAAAAATAACCATCATCAATTGGTATTGAATGGAATTGTCATCAAATGGAATTAAAGGAATCATCATCAAATGGAACCAATGGAATCCTCATTGAATGGAAATGAAAGGGTCATCATCTAATGGAATCAGATGGAATCATCATCAAATGGAATCGAATGAATCATCATCAAATGGAATCGAATGGAATCATTGAACGAATTGATGAATCACATGAATTGAATGCAATCATCGAATGGTCTCGAATGGAATCATCTTCAAATGGAAAGGAATGAATCATCGATAGAATCGAATGGAATTATCATCGAATGGAATCGAATGGAATCAACATCAAAACGGAAACAAAACGGAATTATCGAATGGAATCAAGAGAATCATCGAATGGACTCGAATGGAATCATCTAATGGAATGGAATGAATAATCTATGGACTCAATGCAATCATCATCGAATGGAATCGAATGGAATCATCGAATGGACTAATGGAATAATCATTGAACGGAATCGAATGGAATCATCAATGGATGGAAACGAATGGAATCATCATCGAATGGAAATGAAAGGAGTCATCATCTAATGGAATTGCATGGAATCATCATCAAATGGAATCAATGGAATCAATCATCAAATGGAATCAAATGGAATCATTGAACGGAATTGAATGGAATCGCTATCGAATGAATTGAATGCAACCATCGAATGGTCTCTAATGGAATCATCTTCAAATGGAATGGAATGGAATCATCGATAGAATCGAATGGAATTATCGAATGGAATCGAATGGAATCAACATCAAACGGAAAAACGGAATTATCGAATGGAATCAAGAGAATCATCGAATGGACTCAATGGAATCATCTAATGGAATGGAATGGAATAACCATGGACTGAATGCAATCATCATCGAATGGAATCGAATGGAATCATCGAATGGACTCGAAATGGAATAATCATTGAACGGAATCGAATGGAATCATCATCGGATGGAAATGAATGGAATCATCATCGAATGGAATCGAATAGAATTATGGAAATGAAATCTATGAATCATCATCGAATGGACTCAAATGGAATCATCATCCAACGGAAAGTTAATGGAATCAATCATCGAATGGAATCAAATGGAATCATCATCGAATTGAAACGAATGGAATTACTATGAAATTGAAATGATGGACTCATCATCGAATGGATCCGAATGGAATCATCGAATAGAAATGATTGAAATCATCATCGAATGGAATCGAATGGTATCATTGAATGGAATCGAATGGAATCATCAGATGGAAATGAATGGAATCATCATCAGAATGGAATCAATGGATCTCATTGAATGGAATCAGATGAATCATCATGGACTGAATGGAATCATTGAAATGGACCGAAAGGAATCATTAATGGAATTGAATGAATTGAATCGATTGAATCATCGAATGGATTGAATGGAATCATCAAATGGAATCGAATGGAATCAATAATCAAATGGAATTGAATGGAATCATCGAATAGAATCGAATGGAATAATATCGAAATGAAAAATGAATCATCGAATGGAATGATCTAATGGAATCGAATGGAATCATCAAATGAATGGAATGAATCAGAATGCAATCGAATGAACGAATCATCGAATGGAATCAGATCGAATGGAATCGAATGAATCATCGAATGGAATCATCAATGCAATCGAATGGAATACATCGAATGAACTTTAATGGAATCAATGAATGGAATCATCGAATCATCGAATGAATCATCAATCAAATGGAATCGAATGAATGAATCAATAATCATCAAATGGAATCAAAAATCAAAATAACTATCATCAATTGGTATTGAATGAATTGTCATCAAATGGAATTAAAGGAATCATCATCAAATGGAACCGAATGGAATCCTCATTGAATGGAAATGAAAGGAGTCAATATCTAATGGAATCGATAGAATCATCATCAAATGGAATCAATGAATCAATCAAATGGAATCAAATGAATCATTGAACGGAATTGAATGGAATCATCATCGAATGAATTGAATGCAATCATCGAATGGTCTCGAATGGAATCATCTCAAATGGAATGGAATGGAATCATCGACAGAATCGAATGGAATTATCATCGAATGGAATCGAATGGAATCAACATCAAACGGAAAAACGGAATTATCGAATGGAATCAAGAGAATCATCGAATGGACCCGAATGGAATCATCTAATGGAATGGAATGGAATAATCCATGGACTCGAATGCAATCATCATCGAATGGAATCGAATGGAATCATCGAATGGACTCGAATGGAATAATCATTGAACGGAATCGAATGGAATCATCATCGGATGGAAATGAATGGAATCATCATCGAATGGAATCAATAGAATTATGGAATGAAAACGATCATCATCGAATGGATCAATGGAATCATCATCCAACTGGAAGCTAATGGAATCAATATCGAATGAATCAAATGGAAACACATCGAATTGAAACGAATGGAATACCAATGAAATTGAAATGGATGGATCATCGAATGGATTCGAATGAATCATCGAATAAAATTGATTGAAATCATCATCGAATGGAATCAATGGTATCATTAATGGAATCGAATGGAATCATCAGATGGAAATGAATGGAATCATATAGAATGGAATCAATGGATTCATTGAATGGAATCAGATGGAATCATCGAATGGACTGGAATGGAATCATTGAATGGACTCGAAAGGATCATTATTGAATGGAATTGAATGGAATCATCGAATGGTCTCGATTGAATCATTATCAAAATGGAATCGAATGGAATCACCGAATAGAATCGAATGAATAATATCAATGGACTCAAAATGGAATTATCCTCAAATGGAATCGAATGGAATTATCAATGCAATCGAATGGAATTATCGAATGCAATCGAATAGAATCATCGAATGGACTCAATGGAATCATCGAATGGAATGGAATGGAACAGTCAATGAACTCGAATGGAATCATCATTGAATGGAATCAATGAATCATCGGAAATCTAATGGAATTATGATCAAATGGAATCGAATGTAATCATCATCAAATGGAATCAATGGAAATAACATCATCAATGGAATTGAATGGAATCATCATCAAATGGAATCATCAATGGAATCCTATTGAATGGAAATGAAAAGGGGTCATCATCTAATGGAATCGATGGAATCACATCAAATGGAATCGAATGGAATCATCATCAAATGGAATCTAATGGAATCATTGAATAGAATTGAATGGAATCATCATCGAATGAATTGAATGCAATCATCGAATGGTCTCGAATGGAATCATCTCAAATGGAAAGGAATGGAATCATCGATAGAATCGAATGGAATTATCATCGAATGGAATCGAATGGTATCAATATCAAACGGAAAAACGGAATTATCGAATGGAATCAAGAGAATCTTCAACTGACCCGAATGGAATCATCTAATGGAATGGAATGGAATAATCCATGGACTCGAATGCAATCATCATCGAATGGAATCGAATGGAATCATCGAATGGACTCAATGGAATAATCATTGAACGGAATCGAATGGAATCATCATCGATGGAAACGAATGGAATCATCATCGAATGGAAATGAAAGGAGTCATCATCTAATGGAATTGCATGGAATCATCATAAAATGGAATCGAATGGAATCAACATCAAATGGAATCAAATGGAATCATTGAACGGAATTGAATGGAATCATCATCGAATGAATTGAATGCAATCATCGAATGGTCTCGAATGGAATCATCTTCAAATGGAATGGAATGGAATCATCGATAGAATCGAATGGAATTATCATCGAATGGAATCGAATGGAATCAACATCAAACGGAAAAAAACGGAATTATCGAATGGAATCAAGAGAATCATCGAATGGACTCAATGGAATCATCTAATGGAATGGAATGGAATAATCCATGGACTGAATGCAATCATCATCGAATGGAATCGAATGGAATCATCGAATGGACTCGAATGGAATAATCATTGAACGGAATCGAATGGAATCATCATCGGATGGAAATGAATGGAATCATCATCGAAATGGAATCGAATAGAATTATGGAATGAAATCCAGTGTGATCATCATCGAATGGACTCGAATGGAATCATCATCCAACGGAAAGCTAATGGAATCAACATCGAATGAATCGAAATGGAAACACCATCGAATTGAAACGAATGGAATTATCATGAAATTGAAATGGATGGACTCATCATCGAATGGATTCGAATGGAATCATCGAATAAAATTGATTGAAATCATCATCAAATGGAATCGAATGGAATCATTGAATGGAATCGAATGGAATCATCATCAGATGGAAATGAATGGAATCATCATAGAATGGAATCGAATGGATTCATTGAATGGAATCAGATGGAATCATCGAATGGACTGAATGGAATCATTGAATGGACTCGAAATGGAATCATTATTGAATGGAATTGAATGGAATCATCGAATGGTCTCGATTGGAATCATTATCAAATGGAATCGAATGGAATCACCGAATAGAATCGAATGGAACAATCATCGAATGGACTCAAATGGAATTATCCTCAAATGGAATCGAATGGAATTATCGAATGCAATCGAATGGAATTATCGAATGCAATCAATAGAATCATCGAATGGACTCGAATGGAATCATCGAATGGAATGGAATGGAACAGTCAATGAACTCGAATGGAATCATCATTGAATGGAATCGAATGGAATCATCGAGTGGAATCGAATGGAATCATGATCAAATGGAATCGAATGTAATCATCATCAAATGGAATCAAAAATAACCATCATCAATTGGTATTGAATGGAATTATCATCAAATGGAATTCAAAGGAATCATCATCAAATGGAAACCGAATGGAATCATCATTGAATGGAAATGAAAGGAGTCATCATCTAATGGAATCGCATGGAATCATCATCAAAATGGAATCGAATGGAATCATCATCAAATGGAATCAAATGGAATCATTGAACGGAATTGAATGGAATCATCATCGAATGAATTGAATGCAATCATCGAATGGTCTCGAATGGAATCATCTTCAAATGGAATGGAATGGAATCATCGATAGAATCGAATGGAATTATCATCGAATGGAATCGAATGGAATCAACATCAAACGGAAAAAAACGGAATTATCGAATGGAATCAAGAGAATCATCGAATGGACCCGAATGGAATCATCTAATGGAATGGAATGGAATAATCCATGGACTCAATGCAATCATCATCGAATGGAATCGAATGGAATCATCGAATGGACTCGAATGGAATAATCATTGAACGGAATCGAATGGAATCATCATCGGATGGAAATGAATGGAATCATCATCGAATGGAATCGAATAGAATTATGGAATGAAATCCAGTGTGATCATCATCGAATGGACCCGAATGGAATCATCATCCAACGGAAGCTAATGGAATCAACATCGAATGAATCAAATGGAAACACCATCGAATTGAAACGAATGGAATTATCATGAAATTGAAATGGATGGACTCATCATCGAATGGATTCGAATGGAATCATCGAATAAAATTGATTGAAATCATCATCGAAATGGAATCGAATGGTATCATTGAATGGAATCGAATGGAATCATCATCAGATGGAAATGAATGGAATCATCATAGAATGGAATCGAATGGATTCATTGAATGGAATCAGATGGAATCATCGAATGGACTGGAATGGAATCATTGAATGGACTCGAAAGGGATCATTATTGAATGGAATTGAATGGAATCATCGAATGGTCTCGATTGGAATCATTATCAAATGGAATCGAATGGAATCACCGAATAGAATCGAATGGAACAATCATCGAATGGACTCAAATGGAATTATCCTCAAATGGAATCGAATGGAATTATCGAATGCAATCGAATGGAATTATCGAATGCAATCGAATAGAATCATCGAATGGACTCGAATGGAATCATCGAATGGAATGGAATGGAACAGTCAATGAACTCGAATGGAATCATCATTGAATGGAATCGAATGGAATCATCGAGTGGAATCGAATGGAATTATGATCAAATGGAATCGAATGTAATCATCATCAAATGGAATCAAAAATAACCATCATCAATTGGTATTGAATGGAATTGTCATCAAATGGAATTCAAAGGAATCATCATCAAATGGAACCGAATGGAATCCTCATTGAATGGAAATGAAAGGGAGTCATCATCTAATGGAATCGCATGGAATCATCATCAAATGGAATCGAATGGAATCATCATCAAATGGAATCTAATGGAATCATTGAACAGAATTGAATGGAATCGTCATCGAATGAATTGAATGCAATCATCGAATGGTCTCGAATGGAATCATCTTCTAAATGGAAAGGAATGGAATCATCGATAGAATCGAATGGAATTATCATCGAATGGAATCGAATGGAATCAACATCAAACGGAAAAAAACGGAATTATCGAATGGAATCAAGAGAATCTTCGAACGGACCCGAATGGAATCATCTAATGGAATGGAATGGAATAATCCATGGACTCGAATGCAATCATCATCGAATGGAATCGAATGGAATCATCGAATGGACTCGAATGGAATAATCATTGAACGGAATCGAATGGAATCATCATCGGATGGAAACGAATGGAATCATCATCGAATGGAAATGAAAGGAGTCATCATCTAATGGAATTGCATGGAATCATCATAAAATGGAATCGAATGGAATCAACATCAAATGGAATCAAATGGAATCATTGAACGGAATTGAATGGAATCGCATCGAATGAATTGAATGCAATCATCGAATGGTCTCGAATGGAATCATCTTCAAATGGAATGGAATGGAATCATCGATAGAATCGAATGGAATTATCATCGAATGGAATCGAATGGAATCAACATCAAACGGAAAAAAACGGAATTATCGAATGGAATCAAGAGAATCATCGAATGGACCCGAATGGAATCATCTAATGGAATGGAATGGAATAATCCATGGACTCGAATGCAATCATCATCGAATGGAATCGAATGGAATCATCGAATGGACTCGAATGGAATAATCATTGAACGGAATCGAATGGAATCATCATCGGATGGAAATGAATGGAATCATCATCGAATGGAATCGAATAGAATTATGGAATGAAATCCAGTGATCATCATCGAATGGACCCGAATGGAATCATCATCCAACGGAAGCTAATGGAATCAACATCGAATGAATCGAAATGGAAACACCATCGAATTGAAACGAATGGAATTATCATGAAATTGAAATGGATGGACTCATCATCGAATGGATTCGAATGGAATCATCGAATAAAAATTGATTGAAATCATCATCGAAATGGAATCGAATGGTATCATTGAATGGAATCAATGGAATCATCATCAGATGGAAATGAATGGAATCATCATAGAATGGAATCGAATGGATTCATTGAATGGAATCAGATGGAATCATCGAATGGACTGGAATGGAATCATTGAATGGACTCGAAAGGGATCATGATTGAATGGAATTGAATGGAATCATCGAATGGTCTCGATTGGAATCATTATCAAATGGAATCGAATGGAATCACCGAATAGAATCGAATGGAACAATCATCGAATGGACTCAAATGGAATTATCCTCAAATGGAATCGAATGGAATTATCGAATGCAATCGAATGGAATTATCGAATGCAATCGAATAGAATCATCGAATGGACTCGAATGGAATCATCGAATGGAATGGAATGGAACAGTCAATGAACTCGAATGGAATCATCATTGAATGGAATCGAATGGAATCATCGAGTGGAATCGAATGGAATTATGATCAAATGGAATCGAATGTAATCATCATCAAATGGAATCAAAAATAACCATCATCAATTGGTATTGAATGGAATTGTCATCAAATGGAATTCAAAGGAATCATCATCAAATGGAACCAATGGAATCCTCATTGAATGGAAATGAAAGGGGTCATCATCTAATGGAATCGATGGAATCATCATCAAATGGAATCGAATGGAATCATCATCAAATGGAATCTAATGGAATCATTGAACAGAATTGAATGGAATCATCATCGAATGAATTGAATGCAATCATCGAATGGTCTCGAATGGAATCATCTTCAAATGGAAAGGAATGGAATCATCGATAGAATCGAATGGAATTATCATCGAATGGAATCGAATGGAATCAACATCAAACGGAAAAAAACGGAATTATCGAATGGAATCAAGAGAATCTTCGAATGGACCCGAATGGAATCATCTAATGGAATGGAATGGAATAATCCATGGACTCAATGCAATCATCATCGAATGGAATCGAATGGAATCATCGAATGGACTCGAATGGAATAATCATTGAACGGAATCGAATGGAATCATCATCGGATGGAAATGAATGGAATCATCGAATGGAATCGAATAGAATTATGGAATGAAACCAGTGATCATCATCGAATGGACCCGAATGGAATCATCATCCAAATGGAAGCTAATGGAATCAACATCGAATGAATCAAATGGAAACACCATCGAATTGAAACGAATGGAATTATCATGAAATTGAAATGGATGGACCATCATCGAATGGATCGAATGGAATCATCGAATAAAATTGATTGAAATCATCATCGAATGGAATCGAATGGTATCATTGAATGGAATCGAATGGAATCATCATCAGATGGAAATGAATGGAATCATCATGAATGGAATCGAATGGATTCATTGAATGGAATCAGATGGAATCATCGAATGGACTGGAATGGAATCATTGAATGGACCTAATGGAATCATTATTGAATGGAATTGAATGGAATCATCGAATGGTCTCGATTGGAATCATTATCAAATGGAATCGAATGGAATCACCGAATAGAATCGAATGGAACAATCATCGAATGGACTCAAATGGAATTATCCTCAAATGGAATCGAATGGAATTATCGAATGCAATCGAATGGAATTATCGAATGCAATCGAATAGAATCATCGAATGGACTCAATGGAATCATCGAATGGAATGGAATGGAACAGTCAATGAACTCGAATGGAATCATCATTGAATGGAATCGAATGGAATCATCGAGTGAATCGAATGGAATTATGATCAAATGGAATCGAATGTAATCATCATCAAATGGAATCAAAAATAACCATCATCAATTGGTATTGAATGGAATTATCATCAAATGGAATTCAAAGGAATCATCATCAAATGGAACCGAATGGAATCCTCATTGAATGGAAATGAAAGGGTCATCATCTAATGGAATCGATGGAATCATCATCAAATGGAATCGAATGGAATCATCATCAAATGGAATCTAATGGAATCATTGAACAGAATTGAATGGAATCATCATCGAATGAATTGAATGCAATCATCGAATGGTCTCGAATGGAATCATCTTCTAAATGGAAAGGAATGGAATCATCGATAGAATCGAATGGAATTATCATCGAATGGAATCGAATGGAATCAACATCAAACGGAATAAACGGAATTATCGAATGGAATCAAGAGAATCTTCAATGGACTCGAATGGAATCATCTAATGGAATGGAATGGAATAATCCATGGACTCAATGAATCATCATCGAATGGAATCGAATGGAATCATCGAATGGACTCAATGGAATAATCATTGAATGGAATCGAATGGAATCATCATCGATGGAAACGAATGGAATCATCATGAATGGAAATGAAAGGAGTCATCATCTAATGGAATCGCATGGAATCATCATCAAATGGAATCGAATGGAATCATCATCAAATGGAATCAAATGGAATCATTGAACGGAATTGAATGGAATCATCATCGAATGAATTGAATGCAAATCATCGAATGGTCTCAATGGAATCATCTTCAAATGGAATGGAATGGAATCATCGATAGAATCGAATGGAATTATCATCGAATGGAATCGAATGGAATCAACATCAAACGGAAAAAAACGGAATTATCTAATGGAATCAAGAGAATCATCGAATGGACCTAATGGAATCATCTAATGGAATGGAATGGAATAATCCATGGACTAATGCAATCATCATCGAATGGAATCGAATGAATCATGAATGGACCGAATGGAATAATCATTGAACGGAATCGAATGGAATCATCATCGATGGAAACGAATGGAATCATCATCGAATGGAAATGAAAGGAGTCATCATCTAATGGAATTGCATGGAATCATCATAAAATGGAATCGAATGGAATCAACATCAAATGGAATCAAATGGAATCATTGAACGAATTGAATGGAATCATCATCGAATGAATTGAATGCAATCATCGAATGGTCTCGAATGGAATCATCTTCAAATGGAATGGAATGGAATCATCGATAGAATCGAATGGAATTATCATCGAATGGAATCGAATGGAATCAACATCAAACGGAAAAACGGAATTATCGAATGGAATCAAGAGAATCATCGAATGGACCAATGGAATCATCTAATGGAATGGAATGGAATAATCCATGGACTCGAATGCAATCATCATCGAATGGAATCGAATGGAATCATCGAATGGACTCGAATGGAATAATCATTGAACGGAATCTAATGGAATCATCATCGGATGGAAATGAATGGAATCATCATCGAATGGAATCGAATAGAATTATGGAATGAAATCCAGTGATCATCATCGAATGGACCCGAATGGAATCATCATCCAACGGAAGCTAATGGAATCAACATCGAATGAATCAATGGAAACACCATCGAATTGAAACGAATGGAATTATCATGAAATTGAAATGGATGGACTCATCATCGAATGGATTCGAATGGAATCATCGAATAAAATTGATTGAAAATCATCATCGAATGGAATCGAATGGTATCATTGAATGGAATCGAATGGAATCATCATCAGATGGAAATGAATGGAATCATCATAGAATGGAATCGAATGGATTCATTGAATGGAATCAGATGGAATCATCGAATGGACTGGAATGGAATCATTGAATGGACTCGAAAGGGATCATGATTGAATGGAATTGAATGGAATCATCGAATGGTCTCGATTGGAATCATTATCAAATGGAATCGAATGGAATCACCGAATAGAATCGAATGGAACAATCATCGAATGGACTCAAATGGAATTATCCTCAAATGGAATCGAATGGAATTATCGAATGCAATCGAATGGAATTATCGAATGCAATCGAATAGAATCATCGAATGGACTCAATGGAATCATCGAATGGAATGGAATGGAACAGTCAATGAACTCGAATGGAATCATCATTGAATGGAATCGAATGGAATCATCGAGGGAATCGAATGGAATTATGATCAAATGGAATCAATGTAATCATCATCAAATGGAATCAAAAATAACCATCATCAATTGGTATTGAATGGAATTGTCATCAAATGGAATTCAAAGGAATCATCATCAAATGGAACCGAATGGAATCCTCATTGAATGGAAATGAAAGGGTCATCATCTAATGGAATCGATGGAATCATCATCAAATGGAATCGAATGGAATCATCATCAAATGGAATCTAATGGAATCATTGAACAGAATTGAATGGAATCATTATCGAATGAATTGAATGCAATCATCGAATGGTCTCAATGGAATCATCTTCAATGGAAAGGAATGGAATCATCGATAGAATCGAATGGAATTATCATCGAATGGAATCGAATGGTATCAACATCAAACGGAAAAAAACGGAATTATCGAATGGAATCAAGAGAATCTTTCAACGGACCCGAATGGAATCATCTAATGGAATGGAATGGAATAATCCATGGACCAATGCAATCATCATCGAATGGAATCGAATGGAATCATCGAATGGACTCGAATGGAATAATCATTGAACGGAATCGAATGGAATCATCATCGATGGAAACGAATGGAATCATCATCGAATGGAAATGAAAGGAGTCATCATCTAATGGAATTGCATGGAATCATCATCAAATGGAATCGAATGGAATCAACATCAAATGGAATCAAATGGAATCATTGAACGGAATTGAATGGAATCATCATCGAATGAATTGAATGCAATCATCGAATGGTCTCGAATGGAATCATCTTCAAATGGAATGGAATGGAATCATCGATAGAATCGAATGGAATTATCATCGAATGGAATCAATGGAATCAACATCAAACGGAAAAAAACGGAATTATCGAATGGAATCAAGAGAATCATCGAATGGACCTCAATGGAATCATCTAATGGAATGGAATGGAATAATCCATGGACTCAATGCAATCATCATCGAATGGAATCGAATGGAATCATCGAATGGACTCGAATGGAATAATCATTGAACGGAATCGAATGGAATCATCATCGGATGGAAATGAATGGAATCATCATCGAATGGAATCGAATAGAATTATGGAATGAAACTCATGTGATCATCATCGAATGGACTCAATGGAATCATCATCCAACGGAAGCTAATGGAATCAACATCGAATGAATCGAATGGAAACATCATCGAATTGAAACGAATGGAATTATCATGAAATTGAAATGGATGGACTCATCATCGAATGGATTCAATGGAATCATCGAATAAAATTGATTGAAATCATCATCAAATGGAATCGAATGGAATCATTGAATGGAATCGAATGGAATCATCATCAGATGGAAATGAATGGAATCATCAGAATGGAATCGAATGGATTCATTGAATGGAATCAGATGGAATCATCGAATGGACTGAATGGAATCATTGAATGGACTCAAAGGGATCATGATTGAATGGAATTGAATGGAATCATCGAATGGTCTCGATTGAATCATTATCAAATGGAATCGAATGGAATCACCGAATAGAATCGAATGGAACAATCATCGAATGGACTCAAATGGAATTATCCTCAAATGGAATCGAATGGAATTATCGAATGCAATCGAATGGAATTATCGAATGCAATCGAATAGAATCATCGAATGGACTCAATGGAATCATCGAATGGAATGGAATGGAACAGTCAATGAACTCGAATGGAATCATCATTGAATGGAATCGAATGGAATCATCGAGGAATCGAATGGAATTATGATCAAATGGAATCGAATGTAATCATCATCAAATGGAATCAAAAATAACCATCAATCAATTGGTATTGAATGGAATTGTCATCAAATGGAATTCAAAGGAATCATCATCAAATGGAACTCAATGGAATCCTCATTGAATGGAAATGAAAGGGAGTCATCATCTAATGGAATCGATGGAATCATCATCAAAATGGAATCGAATGGAATCATCATCAAATGGAATCTAATGGAATCATTGAACAGAATTGAATGGAATCATATCGAATGAATTGAATGCAATCATCGAATGGTCTCGAATGGAATCATCTCTAAATGGAAAGGAATGGAATCATCGATAGAATCGAATGGAATTATCATCGAATGGAATCGAATGGAATCAACATCAAACGGAAAAACGGAATTATCGAATGGAATCAAGAGAATCTTCAACGGACTCAATGGAATCATCTAATGGAATGGAATGGAATAATCCATGGACTCAATGCAAATCATCATCAATGGAATCGAATGGAATCATCGAATGGACTCGAATGGAATAATCATTGAACGGAATCGAATGGAATCATCATCGATGGAAACGAATGGAATCATCATCGAATGGAAATGAAAGGAGTCATCATCTAATGGAATTGCATGGAATCATCATAAAATGGAATCGAATGGAATCAACATCAAATGGAATCAAATGGAATCATTGAACGGAATTGAATGGAATCGCTATCGAATGAATTGAATGCAATCATCGAATGGTCTCGAATGGAATCATCTTCAAATGGAATGGAATGAATCATCGACAGAATCGAATGGAATTATCATCGAATGGAATCGAATGGAATCAACATCAAACGGAAAAAAACGAATTATCGAATGGAATCAAGAGAATCATCGAATGGACCCGAATGGAATCATCTAATGGAATGGAATGGAATAATCCATGGACTGAATGCAATCATCATCGAATGGAATCGAATGGAATCATCGAATGGACTCGAATGGAATAATCATTGAACGGAATCGAATGGAATCATCATCGATGGAAATGAATGGAATCATCATCGAATGGAATCGAATAGAATTATGGAATGAAATCTAGATGATCATCATCGAATGGACCTAATGGAATCATCATCGAACGGAAGTTAATGGAATCATCATCGAATGAATCATAATGGAAATCACCATCGAATTGAAACTGAAATGGAATTATCATGAAATTGAAATGGATGGACTTATCATCGAAATGGATTCGAATGAATCATCAATAAAATTGATTGAAATCATCATCGAATGGAATCGAATGGAATCATTGAATGGAATCAATGGAATCATCATCAGATGGAAATGAATGAATCATGAATGGAATCGAATGGATTCATTGAATGGAATCTAGATGGAATCATCGAATGGACTGAATGGAATCATCATATGAATCGGATCATTGAATGGAATGATGGAATCATCGAATGGAATTGAATGGAATCATCAATGGAATCGAATGGAATCATTATCAAATGGAATGAATGAATCATCAATGAATGGAATACAAATGGAATTATCATCAAATGGAATCGAAATGGAATTTAATGGAATATCAATGGAATGGAATTCATCGAATGCAATCAATGGAATCATCGAATGGAATCAATGGAATCATCGAATGGAATCGAATGGAATCATCGAATGAACTCGAATGGAATCATCGAATGAATGGAATGGAATGAACAATGGAATCGAATGGAATCATCATGAATCGAATGAATATCGAATGTAATCATCACATCAAATGGAATCAAAAATAACATCATCAAATTGGTACTGAATGAATTATCATCAAATGGAATCAAAGGAATCATCATCAAATGGAACCGAATGGAATCCCTCATTGAATGGAAATGAAAGGATCATCATCTAATGGAATCAATGGAATCATCATAAAATGGAATCAATGGAATCAATATCAAATGGAATCAAATGGAATCATTGAACGGAATTGAATGGAATCATCATCGAATGAATTGAATGCAATCATCGAATGGTCTCTAATGGAATCATCTTCAAAATGGAATGGAATGGAATCATCGATAGAATCGAATGGAATTATCATCGAATGGAATCGAATGGAATCAACATCAAACGAAAAACGGAATTATCGAATGGAATCAAGAGAATCATCGAATGGACCCTAATGGAATCATCTAATGGAATGGAATGGAATAATCCATGGACCTGAATGCAATCATCATCAATGGAATCAATGGAATCATCGAATGGACTCGAATGGAATAATCATTGAACGGAATCGAATGGAATCATCATCGATGGAAATGAATGGAATCATCATCGAATGGAATCGAATAGAATTATGGAATGAAATCCAGTGATCATCATCGAATGGACTCAATGGAATCATCATCCAAACGGAAGCTAATGGAATCAACATCGAATGAATCGAATGGAAACACCATCGAATTGAAACGAATGGAATTATCATGAAATTGAAATGGATGGACCTATCATCGAATGGATTCAATGGAATCATCGAATAAAATTGATTGAAATCATCATCGAATGGAATCGAATGGTATCATTGAATGGAATCGAATGGAATCATCATCAGATGGAAATGAATGGAATCATCATAGAATGGAATCGAATGGATCTCATTGAATGGAATCAGATGGAATCATCGAATGGACTGGAATGGAATCATTGAATGGACTCGAAAGGATCATTATTGAATGGAATTGAATGGAATCATCGAATGGTCTCGATTGGAATCATTATCAAATGGAATCGAATGGAATCAATCGAATAGAATCGAATGGAACAATCATCGAATGGACTCAAATGGAATTATCCTCAATGGAATCGAATGAATTATCGAATGCAATCGAATGGAATTATCGAATGCAATCGAATAGAATCATCGAATGGACTCGAATGGAATCATCGAATGGAATGGAATGGAACAGTCAATGAACTCGAATGGAATCATCATTGAATGGAATCGAATGGAATCATCGAGTGAATCGAATGGAATTAGGATCAAATGGAATCGAATGTAATCATCATCAAATGGAATCAAAAATAACCATCATCAATTGGTATTGAATGGAATTGTCATCAAATGGAATTCAAAGGAATCATCATCAAATGGAACCAATGGAATCCTCATTGAATGGAAATGAAAGGGTCATCATCTAATGGAATCGATGGAATCATCATCAAATGGAATCGAATGGAATCATCATCAAATGGAATCTAATGGAATCATTGAACAGAATTGAATGGAATCACATCGAATGAATTGAATGCAATCATCGAATGGTCTCGAATGGAATCATCTTCTAATGGAAAGGAATGGAATCATCGACAGAATCGAATGGAATTATCATCGAATGGAATCGAATGGTATCAACACTCAAACGGAAAAACGGAATTATCGAATGGAATCAAGAGAATCTTCGAACGGACCCGAATGGAATCATCTAATGGAATGGAATGGAATAATCCATGGACTCGAATGCAATCATCATCGAATGGAATCGAATGGAATCATCGAATGGACTCAATGGAATAATCATTGAACGGAATCGAATGGAATCATCATCGGATGGAAACGAATGGAATCATCATCGAATGGAAATGAAAGGAGTCATCATCTAATGGAATTGCATGGAATCATCATAAAATGGAATCGAATGGAATCAACATCAAATGGAATCAAATGGAATCATTGAACGGAATTGAATGGAATCACTATCGAATGAATTGACTGCAATCATCGAATGGTCTCGAATGGAATCATCTTCAAATGGAATGGAATGAATCATCGACAGAATCGAATGGAATTATCATCGAATGGAATCGAATGGAATCAACATCAAACGGAAAAAAACGGAATTATCGAATGGAATCAAGAGAATCATCGAATGGACCCGAATGGAATCATCTAATGGAATGGAATGGAATAATCCATGGACTCGAATGCAATCATCATCGAATGGAATCGAATGGAATCATCGAATGGACTCGAATGGAATAATCATTGAACGGAATCAATGGAATCATCATCGGATGGAAATGAATGGAATCATCATCGAATGGAATCGAATAGAATTATGGAATGAAATCCAGTGATCATCATCGAATGGACCCAATGGAATCATCATCCAACGGAAGCTAATGGAATCAACATCGAATGAATCAAATGGAAACACCATCGAATTGAAACGAATGGAATTATCATGAAATTGAAATGGATGGACTCATCATCGAATGGATTCAATGGAATCATCGAATAAAATTGATTGAAAATCATCATCGAATGGAATCGAATGGTATCATTGAATGGAATCGAATGGAATCATCATCAGATGGAAATGAATGGAATCATCATAGAATGGAATCGAATGGATTCATTGAATGGAATCAGATGGAATCATCGAATGGACTGAATGGAATCATTGAATGGACTCGAAGGGATCATGATTGAATGGAATTGAATGGAATCATCGAATGGTCTCGATTGGAATCATTATCAAATGGAATCGAATGGAATCAATCAATAGAATCGAATGGAACAATCATCGAATGGACTCAAATGGAATTATCCTCAAATGGAATCGAATGGAATTATCGAATGCAATCGAATGGAATTATCGAATGCAATCGAATAGAATCATCGAATGGACTCAATGGAATCATCGAATGGAATGGAATGGAACAGTCAATGAACTCGAATGGAATCATCATTGAATGGAATCGAATGGAATCATCGAGTGGAATCGAATGGAATTATGATCAAATGGAATCGAATGTAATCATCATCAAATGGAATCAAAAATAACCATCATCAATTGGTATTGAATGGAATTGTCATCAAATGGAATTCAAAGGAATCATCATCAAATGGAACCGAATGGAATCCTCATTGAATGGAAATGAAAGGGTCATCATCTAATGGAATCGATGGAATCATCATCAAATGGAATCGAATGGAATCATCATCAAATGGAATCTAATGGAATCATTGAACAGAATTGAATGGAATCATCATCGAATGAATTGAATGCAATCATCGAATGGTCTCGAATGGAATCATCTTCTAATGGAAAGGAATGGAATCATCGATAGAATCGAATGGAATTATCATCGAATGGAATCGAATGGTATCAACACCAAACGGAAAAAAACGGAATTATCGAATGGAATCAAGAGAATCTTCAACGGACCCTGAATGGAATCATCTAATGGAATGGAATGGAATAATCCATGGACTCAATGCAATCATCATCGAATGGAATCGAATGGAATCATCGAATGGACTCGAATGGAATAATCATTGAACGGAATCGAATGGAATCATCATCGGATGGAAACGAATGGAATCATCATCGAATGGAAATGAAAGGAGTCATCATCTAATGGAATTGCATGGAATCATCATCAAAATGGAATCGAATGGAATCAACATCAAATGGAATCAAATGGAATCATTGAACGGAATTGAATGGAATCATCATCGAATGAATTGACTGCAATCATCGAATGGTCTCGAATGGAATCATCTTCAAATGGAATGGAATGGAATCATCGATAGAATCGAATGGAATTATCATCGAATGGAATCGAATGGAATCAACATCAAACGGAAAAAAACGGAATTATCGAATGGAATCAAGAGAATCATCGAATGGACCCGAATGGAATCATCTAATGGAATGGAATGGAATAATCCATGGACTCGAATGCAATCATCATCGAATGGAATCGAATGGAATCATCGAATGGACTCGAATGGAATAATCATTGAACGGAATCGAATGGAATCATCATCGGATGGAAATGAATGGAATCATCATCGAATGGAATCGAATAGAATTATGGAATGAAATCCAGTGTGATCATCATCGAATGGACCCGAATGGAATCATCATCCAACGGAAGCTAATGGAATCAACATCGAATGAATCGAAATGGAAACACCATCGAATTGAAACGAATGGAATTATCATGAAATTGAAATGGATGGACTCATCATCGAATGGATTCGAATGGAATCATCGAATAAAATTGATTGAAATCATCATCGAAATGGAATCGAATGGTATCATTGAATGGAATCGAATGGAATCATCATCAGATGGAAATGAATGGAATCATCATAGAATGGAATCGAATGGATTCATTGAATGGAATCAGATGGAATCATCGAATGGACTGGAATGGAATCATTGAATGGACTCGAAAGGGATCATGATTGAATGGAATTGAATGGAATCATCGAATGGTCTCGATTGGAATCATTATCAAATGGAATCGAATGGAATCACCGAATAGAATCGAATGGAACAATCATCGAATGGACTCAAATGGAATTATCCTCAAATGGAATCGAATGGAATTATCGAATGCAATCGAATGGAATTATCGAATGCAATCGAATAGAATCATCGAATGGACTCGAATGGAATCATCGAATGGAATGGAATGGAACAGTCAATGAACCTGAATGGAATCATCATTGAATGGAATCGAATGGAATCATCGAGTGGAATCGAATGGAATTATGATCAAATGGAATCGAATGTAATCATCATCAAATGGAATCAAAAATAACCATCATCAATTGGTATTGAATGGAATTGTCATCAAATGGAATTCAAAGGAATCATCATCAAATGGAACCGAATGGAATCCTCATTGAATGGAAATGAAAGGGTCATCATCTAATGGAATCGATGGAATCATCATCAAATGGAATCGAATGGAATCATCATCAAATGGAATCTAATGGAATCATTGAACAGAATTGAATGGAATCATCATCGAATGAATTGAATGCAATCATCGAATGGTCTCAATGGAATCATCTTCTAAATGGAAAGGAATGGAATCATCGATAGAATCGAATGGAATTATCATCGAATGGAATCGAATGGTATCAACATCAAACGGAAAAAAACGGAATTATCGAATGGAATCAAGAGAATCTTCAACGGACCCGAATGGAATCATCTAATGGAATGGAATGGAATAATCCATGGACTCGAATGCAATCATCATCGAATGGAATCGAATGGAATCATCGAATGGACTCAATGGAATAATCATTGAACGGAATCGAATGGAATCATCATCGGATGGAAACGAATGGAATCATCATCGAATGGAAATGAAAGGAGTCATCATCTAATGGAATTGTATGGAATCATCATAAAATGGAATCGAATGGAATCAACATCAAATGGAATCAAATGGAATCATTGAACGGAATTGAATGGAATCGCATCGAATGAATTGAATGCAATCATCGAATGGTCTCGAATGGAATCATCTTCAAATGGAATGGAATGGAATCATCGATAGAATCGAATGGAATTATCATCGAATGGAATCGAATGGAATCAACATCAAACGGAAAAAAACGGAATTATCGAATGGAATCAAGAGAATCATCGAATGGACCCGAATGGAATCATCTAATGGAATGGAATGGAATAATCCATGGACTCGAATGCAATCATCATCGAATGGAATCGAATGGAATCATCGAATGGACTCGAATGGAATAATCATTGAACGGAATCGAATGGAATCATCATCGGAATGGAAAATCGAATGATGAATCATCATCGAATGGAAATGAAAGGAATCATCATCTAATGGAATTGTCAATGGAATCATCATCAAATGGAATCGAATGGAATCATCATCAAATGGAATCTAAATGGAATCATTGAACAGAATTGAATGGAATCGTCATCGAATGAATTGAATGCAATCATCGAATGGTCTCGAATGGAATCATCTTCAAATGGAAATGGAATGGAATCATCGATAGAATCGAATGGAATTATCATCGAATGGAATCGAATGGATCAACATCAAACGGAAAAACGAATTATCGAATGGAATCAAGAGAATCATCGAATGGACTCGAATGGAATCATCTAATGGAATGGAATGGAATAATCCATGGACTCGAATGCAATCATCATCGAATGGAATCGAATGGAATCATCGAATGGACTCGAATGGAATAATCATTGAACGGAATCGAATGGAATCATCATCGGATGGAAACGAATGGAATCATCATCGAATGGAAAATGAAAGGAGTCATCATCTAATGGAATTGCATGGAATCATCATAAAATGGAATCGAATGGAATCAACATCAAATGGAATCAAATGGAATCATTGAACGGAATTGAATGGAATCATCATCGAATGAATTGAATGCAATCATCGAATGGTCTCGAATGGAATCATCTTCAAATGGAATGGAATGGAATCATCGCATAGAATCGAATGGAATTATCATCGAATGGAATCGAATGGAATCAACATCAAACGGAAAAAAACGGAATTATCGAATGGAATCGAAGAGAATCATCGAATGGACCCGAATGGAATCATCTAATGGAATGGAATGGAATAATCCATGGACTCAATGCAATCATCATCGAATGGAATCGAATGGAATCATCGAATGGACTCGAATGGAATAATCATTGAACGGAATCGAATGGAATCATCATCGGATGGAAATGAATGGAATCATCATCGAATGGAATCGAATAGAATTATGGAATGAAATCCAGTGTGATCATCATCGAATGGACCCGAATGGAATCATCATCCAACGGAAGCTAATGGAATCAACATCGAATGAATCGAAATGGAAACATCATCGAATTGAAACGAATGGAATTATCATGAAATTGAAATGGATGGACTCATCATCGAATGGATTCGAATGGAATCATCGAATAAAATTGATTGAAATCATCATCGAATGGAATCGAATGGTATCATTGAATGGAATCGAATGGAATCATCATCAGATGGAAATGAATGGAATCATCATAGAATGGAATCGAATGGATTCATTGAATGGAATCAGATGGAATCATCGAATGGACTGGAATGGAATCATTGAATGGACCCTAAAGGGATCATTATTGAATGGAATTGAATGGAATCATCGAATGGTCTCGATTGGAATCATTATCAAATGGAATCGAATGGAATCAATCGAATAGAATCGAATGGAACAATCATCGAATGGACTCAAATGGAATTATCCTCAAATGGAATCGAATGGAATTATCGAATGCAATCGAATGGAATTATCGAATGCAATCGAATAGAATCATCGAATGGACTCGAATGGAATCATCGAATGGAATGGAATGGAATAGTCAATGAACTCGAATGGAATCATCATTGAATGGAATCGAATGGAATCATCGAGTGGAATCGAATGGAATTATGATCAAAATGGAATCAATGTAATCATCATCAAATGGAATCAAAAATAACCATCATCAATTGGTATTGAATGGAATTGTCATCAAATGGAATTAAAAGGAATCATCATCAAATGGAACCGAATGGAATCCTCATTGAATGGAAATGAAAGGGTCATCATCTAATGGAATCGCATGGAATCATCATCAAATGGAATCGAATGGAATCATCATCAAATGGAATCTAATGGAATCATTGAACAGAATTGAATGGAATCAGTCATCGAATGAATTGAATGCAATCATCGAATGGTCTCGAATGGAATCATCTTCTAAATGGAAAGGAATGGAATCATGCATAGAATCGAATGGAATTATCATCGAATGGAATCGAATGGTATCAACACCAAACGGAAAAAAACGGAATTATCGAATGGAATCAAGAGAATCTCGAACGGACCCGAATGGAATCATCTAATGGAATGGAATGGAATAATCCATGGACTCGAATGCAATCATCATCGAATGGAATCGAATGGAATCATCGAATGGACTCGAATGGAATAATCATTGAACGGAGATCGAATGGAATCATCATCGGATGGAAACGAATGGAATCATCATCGAATGGAAATGAAAGGAGTCATCATCTAATGGAATTGCATGGAATCATCATCAAAATGGAATCAAATGGAATCAGCATCAAATGGAATCAAATGGAATCATTGAACGAATTGAATGGAATCGATCATCGAATGAATTGAATGCAATCATCGAATGGTCTCGAGATGGAATCATCTTCAAATGGAATGGAATGGAATCATCGATAGAATCGAGATGGAATTATCATCGAATGGAATCGAATGGAATCAACATCAAACGGAAAAAGCGGAATTATCGAATGGAATCGAAGAGAATCATCGAATGGACCGAGATGGAATCATCTAATGGAATGGAATGGAATAATCTATGGACTCGAATGCAATCATCATCGAATGGAATGAGATGGAATCATCGAATGGACTCGAATGGAATAATCATTGAGCGGAATCGAATGGAATCATCATCGGATGGGAAATGAATGGAATCATCATCAAATGGAATCGAATAGAATTATGGAATGAAATCCAGTGTGATCATCATCGAATGGACCCGAATGGAATCATCATCCAAGGAAAGCTAAATGGAATCAACATCGAATGAATCAATGTAACACCATCGATTGAAACGAATGGAATTATCATGAAATTGAAATGGATGGACTCATCATCGAATGGATTGAATGGAATCATCGAATAAAATTGATTGAAATCATCATCAAATGGAATCGAATGGTATCATTGAATGGAATCGAGATGGAATCATCATCAGATGAAATGAATGGAATCATCATGAATGGAATCGAGATGGATTCATTGAATGGAATCAGATGGAATCATCGAATGGACTGGAATGGAATCATTGAATGGACTCGAAGGGATCATGATTGAATGGAATTGAATGGAATCATCGAATGGTCTCGATTGGAATCATTATCAAATGGAATCGAATGGAATCATCGAATAGAATCGAATGGAACAATCATCGAATGGACTCAAATGGAATTATCCTCAAATGGAATCGAATGGATTATCGAATGCAATCGAATGGAATTATCGAATGCAATCGAATAGAATCATCGAATGGACTCGAGATGGAATCATCGAATGGAATGGAATGGAACAGTCAATGAACTCGAATGGAATCATCATTGAATGGAATCGAATGGAATCATCGAGTGGAATCGAATGGAATTATGATCAAATGGAATCGAATGTAATCATCATCAGATGGAATCAAAAATAACCATCATCAGTTGGTATTGAATGGAATTGTCATCAAATGGAATTCAAAGGAATCATCATCAAATGGAACCGAATGGATCCTCATTGAATGGAAATGAGAGGGGTCATCATCTAATGGAATCGCATGGATCGTCATCAAATGGAATCGAATGGAATCATCATCAAATGGAGATCTAATGGGATCATTGAGACAGAATTGAATGGAATCGTCATCGAATGAATTGAGATGCAATCGTCAGATGGTCTCGAGATGGAATCATCTTCTAATGGAAGGAATGGAATCGTGCATGAGATCGAGATGGAATTGTCATCGAGATGGAGATCGAATGGTATCAACATCAAAGCGGAGAAACGGAGATTGTGGATGGAGATCGAGAGAGATCATCGACGGACCCTGAGATAGGATCATCTATTGGAATGGAATGGAATAATCCATGGACTCAGATGCAATCATCATCGAATGGAATCGAGATGGAATCATCGAGATGGACTAAGATGGAATAATCATTGAGCGGAGATCGAGATGGAATCATCGTCGGATGGAAAGCGTATGGAATCATCATCGAATGGAAATGAAAGGTCGTCATCTAATGAAATTACATGGAATCATCATAAAATGGAATCGAATGGAATCATCATCGAAATGAATCAGATGCGAGATCGTTGAACGGAATTGGATGGAGATGGTCATCGATGGATGAATTGAAATTGCATGATCATAGAGATGATTATGGAATGAGATCGTCTTCAGAATGGGATGGAATGGGATCGTATGAGATGGAGATCGATGGAATCGCGAGATGGATCGAGATGGAATCGATCATCGAATGGACGCAGTGGAGTTGTCTCGGTTGGGAATCGAGATCGTCGAGATGCTGATACGTAGGGTGATGGGAGTACTGATGGGAATGGATGGATGATCGAGCTGACTTTTCGAGATGGGAGTCGTCGTCGATGGAGATGTGAGGATGGGATCGGTGCGATGAGACTTCGAGATGGGATCATCGTCGTTGGATGGGATCGGATGCGATCGTGGGGTGGGATGGGATGGGTTAGCAGGTCGATGGAATAGAGATGTGAGTCGTCATGGAGATGGGATCAAAATGGCCCAGCCGTCGGTTGGGTGTCGGATGGGTTGATAAAGTGGGAGAGTGGGTTCCAGAGGATCATCGTGGAAAGTAGGACGAGAGATGGAATCACTCGTTGAGATGGAGTGAGAGGGTCTAAAGTAAATCTAGTAGATGGCATGGAATCGTACGTCAGGTGGAGGATAGAGATAGAATCGTCATCCAGGAGAATGGAATCTGGTAGGATCGTGAGACGGAATTGAGATGGAATGGGTCAGCCGGATGAGTTGAGATGCTGAGTCGTCCAGGGTGAGATCTCGGATGGAATCATCTTCGATTGGAAGGAGTGGGATCATGCATGAGATCGATGATGGGTTGTCGTCGATGGAGATGCGAGATGGTGCATCGACACCATGAGCAGGCAGATTATCGGAATTCGAGATGGGATGAGAGATCTTGAGGCAGGACCCGAAATGGAGATCGTCTGATGGGATGGAATGGGACGAGTCCATGGACTTAGGATGCAGTCGTCGTCCGGAGATGGGATCGAGATGGGATCGTCGGACCGGACTCGAGATGGAATGATCGTTGACGCGGATCGAGATGGGATCGTCGTGGATGGAAGCAGATGGAATCATCATCGAATGGAATGAAGGAGTCATCATCTAATGGAATTGCATGGAATCATCATAAAATGGATATGAGATGGAATCAACATCAAATGAATCAGAGTGGAATCATTGAACAGAATTGAATGGAATCGTCATCGAATGAATTGACTGGAATCATGAATGATGCTCGAATGGAATCGTCTTCAAATGGAATGGAAAATCATCGCATGAGAATCGAATGGATTATCACGGATGGAATGGATGGAATCGTCATCAAGTGGAATGGGATTATCAGGATGGATCAGGAGGATGTCGGATGGATGGATGGGATCGTCTGGTGGATGGATGGGATATCGGATGGATACGTCATCCGGATGGGATGGGATGGGATCGTCGGATGGACTTCAGGATGGATGATCGTTGGATGGATAGGATGGGATCATCGGGTGGGATCAGGATGGATTGTGATCAGGTGGGATCAGATGTAGTCGTCGTCAAGTGGGATCAAAATGGCCATCATCAGTTGGTATTGGATGGAGTTGATAAATGAGTGGATTCAGGGATCGATCATCAGAGTGGGACAGATGGAATCCTCATTGGATATGGAATGAAGGGATTCGTCATCTGAATGGGTCGTTTGGAATCGTCATCAAATGGAATCGAGATGGAATCGTCATCAAATGGAATCTAATGGAATCATTGAACGGGGTGAATGGAATCGTCGTCAGAATGATTGGATACAGTCATCGGATGGTTCAGGATCGTCTTCAATGGAAGGGATGGATCATCATGAGATAGGATTGTCAGCGAGATGGATCAAGATGATCGACGCAAGCGGAGACTGGGATTATCGAGATGGATCGGGAGACCGGACGATGGGATCGTCTGGTGGGATGGAATGGAATAGTCCATGGACTCGAGATGCTGATCGTCGTCGGATGGATCAGATGGGATCATCAGATGGACTCGAGATGGAATGATCGTTGGGCGGATGAGTTGGGATCGTCGTGGGATGGGCGGATGGGATCGTCATCAGGATGGGATGGAGGGATTAGTCTTCTAGTGGATTTGCATGGGATCGTCATGAAGATGGATGGGATGGAATCGACATCAAGTGGGATCAAATGGAATCATTGGGCGGAGTTGGATGGAGATGGTCATGGATGGATTGACTGCAGTCATGAATGGTCTCGAGATGGATCATCTGATGGAGATGGAATGGAATCATCGCATGAGATCAGATGGAATTGTCACCGGAATGGAATGGAATGGGAGACATCAACGGAAAACGGATTGTCGGATGGAGGATCGAGAGATCGTGAATGGACCAGATGGATCATCTAGTGGATGGATGGAAATCATGGACTCGAGATACAGTCATCGTCAGTTGGAATCGGATGGGATCATCGAGATGGACTTAGGATGGAATAATCGTTGGGCGGATAGAGATGGAATCGTCGTGGGATGGAGTAGATGGATCGTCAGTCGGATGGAATCGAGATGAGTTGTGGAATGAAGTCAGTGTGATCATCATCGGATGGACGAGATGGAATCGTCATCCAGCGCTAGTGGGATCAGCATCGGGATGGATGAGTGGAACACTCAGCCGGTTGAGCAGATGGATTATCATGGAGTTGGAGTGGATTGGACTCATCGTAGGATGGATTGAGATGGGATCGTCGAGATAGATTGATTGAAATCATCATCGAGATGGAGATGAGATGGTGTCATTGAATGGAGATAGGATGGAGATCTCAATCAGATGGAAATGAATGGAATAGTCATAGAATGGATCGAATGGATTCATTTGGAGAATGAGATGGAATCATCGAATGGACTGGAATGGAATCATTGAATGAGACTCGAGAGGATCAGTGATTTGAATGGGTGAATGGAGATCACCGAGATGATGCTCGATTGGAATCATTGCTCAGGTGGAATACCGAATGGAATCTTGAATGAGATAGAGATGGAACAGTCGTCGAGATGGACTCCAGGTAGATTGTCATCAAGTGGGATGGAGATGGAGTTATCGAGATGCTGATAGATGGAGTTTGTGGATGTGGTAGATGAGATCATCCGAGATGGACTCAGATAGGATAGTGGATGGAATGGAGGATGGAACGGTCAGTGAACTACGAGATGGGATCGTCGTTGGATGGAATAGAGATGGAATCAGTAGGGTGGGATGGAATGGATTATGAGTCAGAGTGGGATGGGATGTGATCGTCGTCAGGTGGGATCAAGAAATTGGCAGTCATCGTTGGTGTTGGATGGAGTTGTCGTCAGGTAGATTCAGGGATCGTCGTCAGATGGAGACGAGGATGGGATCCTCATTTGGATGGAGTGAGAGGGTTAAATCGTCTGTGGAATGGCATGGAATCGTCATCAAAATGGAATCGAAGATGGAGATCATCATCGGAAGTGGAATCTAATGGAATCGGTGAACAGGGGTGAATGGAATGAGTCATCGAATGAACTGAATGCAGTCGTCAGATGATGTCCGAGATAGGATCGTCTTTCACTGGTGGAGGGATGGGATCATAGCATAGAGATGAGATGGTCATGTCGAGATGGGATGATCGTTGTCAACGCAAGCGGAAGAGCGGGTGTGGGATGTCGAGGAGGATGTGGACGGACTGAGATGGAATCGTCTCTAGTGGATGGGAATGGAATGTCCATCAGTGAGATGCTAGTCGTCGTCCGGATGGGTCAGGATGGAATCGTGAGATGGACTTCAGATGGAATGATCGTTGGGGCAGGGATCAGAATGGAATCGTCGTGGGATGGAACGATAGATCGTCGTCGAGATAGAAATGAAGGGTCGTCGTCTGGTAGAATTGCGTGGAATCATCAGCAAAGGATGGGATGAGATGGGATCGACGTCAGAGTCGGATCGAGGTCTGGAGATCGTGGAGGCAGATTGGATCGGGTGAATGGATAGCATCAAGCGGAATTCGGATGGACTCAGAGGATCATCAGATGGACTGAATGGATCGTCTGGTGGAATGGAGATGGAATCATCCAGGATAGATGGAGTCATCAGATGGAGATGGGATTGGAATCATCGAGATGTGAGATGGATCATCATCGGATGGATGGGATGGATCGTGATTGGGATGGGATGGATTATGAGTCAGTGGATCGGATGTGATCGTCGTAGGTGGGATCGAAGTCGTCGTTGATTGTTCGGTGGGATGATCGTCAGGTGGATTCGGATGGAATACGTCAGGTGGGACTGGGATGGATCGTCATTGGATGGAGATGAGAGGGGTCGTCGTCAGTGGGATTGCGTGGATCGTCGTCAGGTGGGATCGGATGGATTTAAATCGAGGTGGGATCTAGATGGAATCGTTGGACGGAAGTTGGATGGATGGATAAATCAGTGGGATGGTGCAGTCGTGGAGATGATTATAGAATGGAGATCTTCTGGCTGGAGGAATGGGATCATGAGATCGAGATGGATTGTCATCGAGATGGAGATCGAATGGGATCATCATCAAGCGGGAAAAAAATTGTGAAGATAGAAGAGATGTGAATGGACCCGAATGGAATCGTATTGGTATGGAATGGAATAATCCATGGACTTCGGATGCAGTCGTCGTGGATGGATCGGATGGATCTCATCCGGATGGACTCGAGGATGGAATGATCGTGGAAGCGTGATCGGATGGGATCGTCCGTGGGATGGAAAGTGGATGGATCGTCGTCCGGATGGGATCGAGATAGGATTGTGGGATGAAGTCGGTGTTGGTCGATCGTCGAGATAGGACCCGAGATGGGATCGTCGTCGACGGGCTAGTGGGATCTGACGCCGGATGGATCGGATGGAGCACCAGGAGTTGAGGCAGATGGGAGTTATACCATGGAGTTGGAATGGATGGACTCATCTCGCGCCGAATGGATTGAGGATGGAATCATCGAGATAGGGGTGATTGAGAAATCATCATCGAGATGAGATCGAGATGGTGTCATTGCAGATGGAGATCGAGATGGAGATCGTCATCAGATGGAAATGAATGGAATGGATCATGGAGATGGAATAGAGATGGATTCGGGTGGATGGGATCGGATGGGATCAGTCGAGATGGACTGGAATGGGATCGTTGAGATGGACTCGAGAGGATCATGATTGAATGGAGTTGGATGGAATCGTATGGATGAGTCGTTGATCTAAATGGATAGGATGGGATCCGGAGATGAGATCAGATGGAACAGTCATCGGATGGACTCAGAGTGGGATTGTCATTTTAGTAGGATGAGATGGGAGTGTCTCAGGATGCTGATCGAGAATAGAGATCGTCGGATGGACTAGGATGGATCATCGAGATGGAATGGAATGGAACAGGTCAGATGAACTCGATGGGATCATCGTTGGATGGGATGGGATGGGATCATGGATTGGGATGGGATGGATTGTGATCGAGTGGGATCGGATGTGATCGTCGTCAGGTGGATCAGGATATGGCATCAAATCGTTGGTTGTTGGATGGGTTGATAATCAGGTGGATTCAGGGGATCATCATCAGATGGGACAGGATGGATCCTCGTTGGATGGAGTGGAGGGTTAGATCGTCTGTTGGATGGCGTGGGATCGTCGTCAGGTGGATCGGATGGATCGTCATCCAGATGGGATCTAGTGGGATCGTTGGACGGAATTGGATGGATGGTCATCCGAGATGGTTGGATGCGATCATCGAGATGATCTCAGGATGGGATCCGTCTTCTAGTGGAGGGATGGGATCGTGGCATGGAATGAGATGGATTGTCATGGAGATGCGAGATGGTATCAGCAGCACGGACGGAGTTATCGGATGGGATGGGAGAGATCTGAGCGGACCGAAATGGAATCATCTAGTGGATGGAGATGGGACGATCCATGGACTAGGATATGCAGTCGTCGTGAGATGGATCGAGATGGGATCATCCGAGATGGACTCAGGATGGAATGATCGTTGGGCGGGGATCGGATGGGATCGTCGTGGGATGGAGCAGATGGATCAAATGCGTCAGGATGGAGTGAGAAGGGGTCGTCGTCTGGTGGATGCGTGGGATCGTCATGGGAAATGGGATGGGATGGGATCGAGCATCAAAGTCGAGATCAAGCGGGGATCGTTGGGCAGGTTGGATGGAATGGAGTCGTCCGAGATGAATTGGCTGCAGTCATCCCGGATGTCTCGATGGGAATCGTCTTTCAGATAGATGGGAATGGAATCGTGCATCAGAGATCCGAGATGGAATTATCGCGGAGCAATGGAATCGAGATGGGATCAACGTCAAGCGGGAGCAAACGGAATTGTCAGATGGAATGAAGAGGAGATCGTCGGATGGACGAATAGGATCATCTAATGGGAATGGAATGGGGATGATCCATGGACTCGATGCAGTCGTCGTCGGATGGGATGGGGATGGATCGTCAGGATGAACTCAGGATGGATCGTCGTGGATGGGATCGGATGGATCGTGATTGGAATCGAGATGGATTGTGGGTCCAGGTGGAATCGAGGATGTGATCGTCGTCAGGTGGGATCAAGTGTGCAAATGACCGTCGTCAGTTGTGTTGGAGTGGGTTGTCTCGTCAGGTGATTCAGGAGATCTCGTACGTCAGGTGGGACGAGATGGGTCATCAGTTTGGATGGAGTAGAGGGTACTCGTCGTCTAGTGGAATGGCATGGAATCAGGTCATCCAGAGTGGGATGGGGATGGGATGCTCGTGCGTCCAGTGGAATCTGATGGGATCGTTGGACTTGAGATTGGATGGAATGGGTCGTCGAGATGATTGGACTGCAAAGTCATCGAGATGGTCTGAGATGGAATCATCTTCTAATGGAAAGGAATGGAATCATCGCATAGAATCGAGATCGATTATCATCGAGATAGGAGATGGAATGGTATCAACATGAGCGGAAAAGACAGATTGCTCGAGAAGGGAGATGGAGAGGATCTTGAGAGACGGACGGATGGATCATCTAGTGGAGATGGAATGGGATAGTCCATGGACTCAGTGCAGTCGTCGTGCGTGGATGGAGATGGATGGGATCATGCGAGATGGACTCGAGATGGAATAGTCATTGAGAGCGCGATCGAGATGGAATCGTCGTCCGGATCTGGAACAGATGGGATCGTCGTCCGAGATAGATCGATGTCGTGGATGTAGTGGGTTGCATCGATCGTCGTCCGAGATGGGACGATGGGATCAGTCGTCGGCAGGCTAGTGGATCAACGTCGGATGTTGGGCTGGAGCACCATCGAGATGAGACAGATGGATTACCATCGGAGGTGGAGATGGATGGATACTGATCGTCGAGATGGATCTCGAGATGGAGATCATCGAGATCCAAAATTGAGGTGAGATGGAGCATCGCCATGAAATGGGAATGGAATTATCATCGAGATGGAATCAGGGCGGAATCAGCATCAGACGGAAATAGCTGGAGATAAATCGTGGGAATGGAGATAGGGAGTTCATTTGAGATGAGACCGAGATGGAATCATCAGATTGGAGACTGGAATGGAGATCAGTCGATGGACTTCGAGAAGGGGAGTCGTCGATCGAGTGGAATCGAGATGGGATCATCCGGATGGACTATCCGGATTGGAATCATTCATTTGGGCGATCGGGATGGGATCGTGCATGGGATGGGTGGATGGGATCAGTCGTCCGGATGGCTCAGGATGGATGCATTGTGTGTGGTCGATGTGATCGTCGTCAGGGTGGACCCGGATGATGGATTAGGATCGTCGCGCTCAGATGGGATCAGCATCCGGATGGGATCGAGATGGGACGGTCATCGAGTTGCAGGATGGGATCGTCGTGAATGGAGTCGAGATGGACTCATCGTCGAGGGTGGGTCCGGATGGATTGGGTCAGATGGGATCAGGATCTAATCGTCGTCAAGCATGCCCGGAGAAATGGAGACCAGTCATCAGTTGGTATTGAATGGAGATTGATCATCATCAGATGGAAATGATGAATCGATCAGCAGGAATGGGATCCGGATGGAATCCTCGTTGGATGATCAGATGAGGGTCATCGAGATGGACTGGAATAGGAATACGTTGTGAAGGGATCATCGATTGGAATGGAGTTGGAATGCATCATCCAGATGGAATCTAAGATTGGAATCATTGTACGGAAGTGGATCAGGAGTGGGATCAGCCGGATTGATGGGATGGAACTGAGTCATCCAGATGGACTGCCGAGGTGGAATCGTCACTCCAGGTGGGATCGGATGGGTTATCGCGGATTGCAGATCGGATGGATTGCTCGAGATGCCAATCGAGATGAGATCGTGAGATGGTTCGAGCATGCGATCATCGAGATGCTTGGAATGGGACAGTCACTGAACGGATGGAGCATCATTGAACGAGGACCCGAGATGGGATCATCGGGTGGGATCGAGACCTGGAATTATGATCCAGCGGACTCGGGAATGGCAGTCAATCATCGATGGGATACGGATGGGATCAGGATGGACTAGTTATGGAATGATCGTTGCGCAGGATAGGATTCAGGGATCGTCGGCCGGGATTGGGAACGGACTAGGTCGTCGTTGGATGGAGTGGAGGGTCGTCGTCTGAGTGGATTGCGTGGGATCGTCGTCAAGATGGGTCCGAGATGGATCGTCGTCAGAGTCGAGATCTGACGGATCATTGGAGCGGAATTGAATGGAATGGTGATGGAATGAATTGACTGCAATCATGATGGTCTCGATGGAGTCATCTTCCGTAGAATGGAATGGATCGCCATAGATCGACCGTCTATCTGTGGAAACGGTGGATAGGATCGACATCAGAGCAGAATGTCGAGATGGGATGAAGATCGTGACTGGACGAGATGGAATCGCTATTGGAATGGGATGGGACAGCATGGACGCGGGATGCGGAGTCGTCGAGATGGAGATCCGAGTGGGATCATCCGAGCATGACTCGGATGGGGATGCGTCTAGTAAGGATAGATCGAGATGCTGGATCGTGGACTGGGATGGGATGCTAATGATCAAGTGGATCAGAATGTGATCGATCGTCAGGTGGGACTCAAGAGATGGACATCCAGTCGATTTGAGTGGGTTGTCCGGATGGGTTCAGAGATCGTCGTCGAGTGGGACAGGATGGGATCGACTCGTGGATGGAATGAGAAGGGATCGTACATCAGCTAGTGGATTGCGTGGAATCGTCGTCCAAATGGAATCGGATGGATCGTCATCCAGATGGAATCTGGTGGGATCGTTGGACAGCGGAATTGGATGGATAGATGGTCATGAGGATGATTGACTGCTGATCATCGGATGGTCTCCGGATGGAATCGTCTTCGATGGGATGAGATGGGATCGTACGTGGAGATGGGATGGATTGTCGTCGGATGGGATCCGGATGGATCGACGTCAACACGGACGGAATGCGGGTTATCCGGATGGATCGAGAGGAGATCTTGCGGACTGAGATGGGATCTCGTCTGGTGGAATGGAATGGAATGAGTCCATGGACTAGAGATGCAGTCGTCGTCCGGATATGGAGATGGGATGGGATCATCGGATGGACTTCAGGATGGAATAGTAGTCATTGGGCAGGATAGAGATGGGATCGTCATCAGGATGGAAATGGATGGAATCGTCATCGGATGGATCGGATAGGATGTGGAATGAAGTCCGGTGTTGATCGTCTCGTGAGATGGACCGGATGGAATCGTCATCCAGCAGGAGCTAGTGGGATCGAGCGTCGAGATGGATCGAGATGGAGCACCATCGATTGAACAGATGGATTATCCGTGGAAATTGAGAATGGATGGACTCGTCATCAGATGGATTGGATGGGATCATCGGATAGGAATTGGTTGAAGTCGTCATCCAGGATGGGATCGAGATGAGATGTCGTTGGATGGGATCGAGATGGGATCATCATCGAGATGGAATGAATGGAATGGTCATGAGATGGAGATGAGATGGATTCATTGGATGAGAATCAGATGGAATCATCAGATGGACTGGAAATGGAATCATTGAATGGACTCGAAGGGATCATGATTGAATGGAATTGGATGGAATCGTCGAGATGAGTCTGGGATTGGAATCATTATCAAATGGATCGAGATGGAGTCATGGATGGATCGGATGGAACAGTCATCGGATGGACTCAGATGGGATTGTCACTCAGGTGGATCGAGATGGGTTGTCGAGATGCTGATCAGGATGGGATTGTCGAGATGCTGATGAGATAGGATCATCGGATGGACTCGGGATGGGATCGTGGGATGGGATGGGATGGAACGATCAGTGAGACTCCAGATGGGATCGTCATTTGGATGGGATCGAGGATGGGATCGTCCGAGGTGGGATCGAGATGGGATTGTGATCAGGTGCGATCGGATAGTCAGATCAGCTCGTCAGGTGGATCAAGAAATGACCCATCGTCAGTTGGTGTTGGGATGGATTTGTCGTCCAAGATGGAATTCAAGAGATCGTCATCAGGTGGGACAGATGGAATCCTCATTGAATGGAAATGAAGGGTCATCATCTAATGGAATCGCGTGGAATCGTCGTCAAATGGAATCGGATGGATCGTCGTCAAATTGGGATCTGGTGGGATCGTGGACGGGATTTGGTGGAGATGGTCGTCTAGGATGGATTGGATGCGTGATCGCGGATGATGCTCGAGATGGGATCGTCTTCCTGATGGAGGGATGGATCATCATGAGATCAGGATGGGTCCAATCATCCGGATGGGATCGAGATGGTGGCATCGAGCTGCAGAGCGGAGGCGGGATTGTCGGATGGGATCAGGGAGGGATCTTGCGGGACCCGAGATGGGATCGTCTAGTGGGATGGAATGGAATGATCCATGCGGACTCAGATGCAGTCGTCGTCGAGTGGGATCGAGATGGAGATCGTCGATGGACTCGAGATGGGAATAGTCGTTGGGCGGATCGAGATGGAGATCGTCATGGGATGGAAAGCGGATGGGATCGTCTGTAGGATGGAAATGGAAGGGGTCGTCGTCTAGTGGAATTGCGTGGAATCGTCGTAAGATGGAATCGAGATGGAATCGACGTCGAGTCCGAGATCGAGCAGAATCGTTGAACAGAATTAGATGGAATGGTCATCCGGATGGATTGACTGCTGATCGTCCGGATGTCTGGAAATGGAATCATCTTCCAAGATGGAGATGGGATGGAATCGTGGCATGAGATCAGGATGGAATTGTCTCGAGATAGGATGAGATGGATCGATCATCAGGCAGGAGAAACGGATTGTCAGGATGGGATGGGGGATCGTCCGAGGATGGACCCGGATGGGATCGTCTAGTGGGATGGAATGGAATGATCACTGGACTCAGGATGCTGTCGTCTCATCCGGATGGGATGGGATGGGATCATCGGATGAACTCCAGGATGGGATCGTCGTTGGATGGAATCAGTGGGATCGTCGTGGAGATCAGGATGGAATTATGATCCAGTGGAGATGGGATGTGATCGTCGTCAGACTGGGATCAAAAGTGGCCGTCGTCAGTTTGTGTTGGATTGGGATTTGATACGTCAGGTGGAGTCGAGGGATCGTCGTCAGATGGAACCGAGATGGAATCCTCTCATTTGGATGGAATGAGAGGGATCGTCGTCTGAGTGGAGTGGCGTGGGATCACAAAGATCGTCAGATGGAATGGGATGGGATCGTCGTCAGATGGGATCTGTGGGATCGTTGGAACAGATTGGATGGAGATGATCGTGAATGATTGAATTGCAGTCATCCGGATGGTCCTCGGATGGGATCGTCTTCTGATGGAAGGGATGGAATCGTGAGCATGGAATCGAGATGGAATTGTCATCGGCCGGATGGGATCGAGATGGTGTCAACGCAGAAGCGGAAGGCGGGTGTCGGATGGGATCAGGAGGAGAGTCTTGAGCACGGACCCAAATGGATCTCATCTAATGGAATGGATTGGAACGATCACGTGGACTGATGCAGTCGATCGTCGAGATGGGTCCGAGATGGGATCGTGGGAAGTGGACTCGGATGGACATGATCGTTGGAGACGGGGATCAGGATGGATCGTCATCGGATGGAAGCGGATGGGATCGTCGTAGGATGGAGATGAAGGGTCGTCGTCTAGAGTAGGTTGCGTGGGATCGTCCATGGAGATGGGATCGAGATGGGATCGACGTCAGGAGTCAGGATCAAGCGGATCGTTGGACAGGATTGGATGGAGATGGGTCGTGAGATGGATTGACTGCTGAGTCGTCCGGATGATTCTCGAGATGGGATCGTCTTCAAAGTGGGATGGAATGGGAATCATAGCATGTCCGAGATGGATTGTCACTGAATGGAATCGAGATGGAATCTGAGCATCAAGCGGAGCGGAATTATCGGAATGGAGATCGAGAGAATCATCAGACGCATGGACGATCATCTAGTGGAATGGAATTGGAATGATCCATGGACTCGAGATACTGAGTCGTCGTCCGGATGGATGGGATGGGATCATCGGAGATGAACTTTCGGATTGGAATGGTCAGTTTGGATGGGATCGAGATGGGATCGTCGGGGTGGATCGAGATGGATTATGATCAAGTGGATCGGATGTGATCGTCATCAAATGGAATCAAGAATAGCCGTCATCAGTTGGTGTTGGATGGATTGTCGTCAGAGTAGATTCAGGGATCGTCGTCAGGTGGACTGGATGGATCCTCGTTGGATGGGTGGGGGTCGTCGTCTGGTGGATGGGCGTGGGATCGTCGTCAGGATGGGATCGAGATGGGATCGTCGTCAGATGGGATCTAGTGGGATCATTGGACAGGAATTGGATGGATGGTCGTCGGATGAGATTGGATGCAGATCATCGGATGGTCTCAGGATGGAATCGTCTTCTAGATGGAAGGGATGGATCATCGCATAGGATCGAGATGGGTTAATCATCGAGATGGAATGAGATGGTATCAACACAAGCGGGAAAAGCGGAATTATCGAGATGGAGATGAGAGAGTCTTGAACGGACCCGAATGGAATCATCTAATGGAATGGAATGGAATAGTCATGGACTCAGATGCAGTCATCAGTCGAGATGGAATCGAGATGGGATCATCGGATGGACTCGGATGGAATAATCGTTGGAGACGGGATCGAGATGGGATCGTCATCCGGATGGAGCAGATGGGATCGTCGTAGGATGGAGTGAAGGGTCGTCATCTAGTGGGTTGCATGGATCGTCATGGAATGGATCGAGATGGAATCGACATCAGATGGATCAAAGTGGGATCATTTGGAGCGAGGTTGGATGGAGATGGTCATCGAGGATGGATTGACTGCAGATCATCGGATGATTCTCGGATGGATCGTCTTCAAATGGGAATGGGAATGGAATCATGCGATAGAGATGGAATTGTCGCATCGAGATGGGATCGAGATGGATCAACATCAAGCGGAAAAACGGGATTAGTCGAGATGGAATCAGAGAATCATCGAGAATGGACCCGAGATGGGAATCATCTAATGGAATGGAATGGAATAATCCATGGACTCGAGATGCAATCATCATCGAGATGGATCGAGATGGGAATCATCGAGATGGACTCGAATGGAATGATCATTTGAGCAGAATCAGATGGAATCATCATCGGGATGGAAATGGATGGAATCGTCATCCAGATGGATCAGATAGAGATTATGGAGATGAAGTCGGTGTGAGTCGTCGTCGAGATGGACCGAGATGGGATCGTCATCAGCGGAAGCTAGTGGAATCGACATCGGATGGATCGAGATGGAACACCGTCAGATTGGAGAGCAGATGGGATTATCATGCGGGAGTTGAGATGGATGGACTCGTCATCGAGATGGATTCGAGATGGGATCATCGAGATAGGAATTGATTGAAGTCGTCGTCGAGATGGAGATCGAGATGAGTGTCATTGGATGGAGATGGGATGGAATCGTCATCAGATGGAAATGGATGGAATGGGTCATGAGGATGGAATCGAGATGGATTCGTTGAATGGAATCAGATGGAATCATCGAATGGACTGGAATGGAATCATTAGAATGGACTCGAGGGATCATTGATTGGATGGGATTGGAATGGAATCATCGAATGAGTCTCGATTGGAATCATTATCAAATGGAATCGAGATGGAATCACCGAATAGAGATCGAGATGGAACAGATCATCGAATGGACTCAGATGGAATTGTCCTCAAAGTGAGATCGGATGGGTTATCGGATGCAGTCGGATGGGATTGTCAGGATGCAATCGAGATGGGATCATCGAATGGACTCAGGATGGGATCATCCGAGATGGGAATGGATGGACAGTCAGTGAACTCGAGATGGGATCGTCGTTGGATGGGATCGGATGGGATCATGGGGTGGATCGAGATGGGTTGTGATCAGATGGGATCAGAGATGTGATCATCGTCAGATGGGATCAAAGATGACCGTCGTCAGTTGGTGTTGGATGGGTTAGTCGTCAGGAGTGGATTCAGGGATCGTCATCAGAGTGGGACCAGATGGAATCCTCATTTGGATGGAGTGAAGGGGGTCGTCATCTGATGGAATAGCATGGAATCGTCATCAGAGTGGAATCGAGATGGAATCATCATCAAAATGGAATCTAATGGAATCATTGAACAGGAATTGGATGGAATGAGTCATCGGATGAATTGGATGCAGTCATCGGATGAGTCTCGAGATGGAATCGTCTTCTAATGGAAAGGGAATGGATCGTCCGCATGATCGAGATGGAAGTGTCATCCAGATGGGATCAGATGGTGTCAACCAGAGCGGAAAGACGGATTGATCGAGATGGATGAGGGAGATCTTGAGACGGACCCGGATAGGGATCGTCTAATGGGATGGAATGGGATGATCCATGGACTGAGATGCAGTCATCATCGAGATGGAATCGAGATGGAATCATCGAGATGGACTCGGATGGAATGATCGTTGGAGCGGATCGAGATGGAATCGTCGTGGGATGGAGGCGGATGGATCGTCATCGAGATGGAATGAAGGGTCGTCAGTCTAGATGGGATTGCGTGGAATCGTCATAAGAATGGAATCGAGATGGAATCGACGTCAAGTCGAATCAAAGCGGGATCGTGGGGCAGGAGTTGGATGGAATGGTCATCAGGATGGATTGACTGCTGATCATCGGATGATCTGAGATGGGATCGTCTTCAGATGGAGATGGGATGGGATCAGCGCATGGAATCAGGATGGAATTATCGCGAGAAACAGTTGGATGGGATCGACATCAGAGCGGAAAACGGAGTGCTCGAGATGGGATCCGGAAAGGAGGATCGTCGAATGGACGGATGGGATCGTCTAGTGGGATGGAATGGGATGAGTCCGCGACTCGAGATACTGAGTCGTCGTCCGGGATGGGATAGGATGCAGGATCATCGATGAACTTCAGGATGGGATCGTCGTCGATGGATGGGATGGGGATCGTCGTGGATCAGGGATAGGTTATGGGTCAAGATGGGATCGGATGTGATCGTCGTCAGGCGGATCAAGGAAATGAGCCGTCGTCGGTTGGTGTTCAGTGGAGTTGATCGTCCAGATGGATTCAAGGATCCGTCATCAGGTGGGACAGATGGGATCCTCGTTGAGATGGAGTAGGAGTTCGTCGTCTGGAAGTAGAATCACGTGGGTCGTCATCCAGGTGGGATCTCGGATGGGATGCTTCAGTCAGTGGGATCTAGTGGGATCGTTGGACAGGATTGGATAGGATGGAGTCATCCGAAGGATAGTTGGATGCTTGAGTCATCCAGGATGATTATAGAGATGGGATCGTCTTCTGGTGGAGGGATGGAATCGTCGCATGGGATCGAGATGGGTGTTATCGTCCGGTGGAATCGAGATGGTGTATCCCAGCACGCAGAGCAGAAAAACGGAATTATCGAAGGGATCGAAGGAGATCTTGAGCGGACTGAAGATGGGATCGTGTAAATGGGATGGAGATGGAATGACCAATCCATGGACTGGAATGCAGTCGTCAGTCGAGATGGAGATGAGATGGGATCATCGAGATGGACTCGAGATGGAATGATCATTTGGGGCATGATGGGATGGGATCGTCATCGGGATGGAGTGGATGGGATCGTCATCCGGATGGAATCGAGATAGAATTGTGGATGAGAGTCCGGTGTGATCGTCGTCGAGATGGACCGGATGGATCGTCGTCAGCGAGGCTAGTGGATCGACATCGGATGGATCAGGATGGAGCACCAGCCGAGTTGAGGCGGATGGGTGCCATGGAGTTGGAGAATGGATGGACTCGTCATCGGAGATGGATTCGGATGGGATCGTCCAGATAAGTTGAGTGGAAGTCGTCATCGAGATGGAATCGAGATGGTGTCGTTGAGATGGGATCGAGATGGAATCGTCATCAGATGGAAATGAATGGAGATGGGTCATGGGAATGGAATCGAGATGGATTCATTGAATGGAGATCAGATGGAATCATCGAATGGACTGGAATGGAATCATTGAATGGACTAGAAGGGATCATGTTGGATAGATTGGATGGGATCATCCGAGATGATTATCGTTGGAATCATTTATCAGATGGAATACGGATGGGATCGCAGACGAGATAGGATGGAACAGTCGTGAGATGGACTCCAGGTGGGATTGTCACTCAGGTAGGTGATGAGATGGGAATTATGCTGGGATGGGTTATCGAGATGCTGATGGATAGAGATCATCGGATGGACTCAGGATGGGATCGTCCGAGATGGGATGGAATGGGACGGTCAGTGGACTTAGGATGGGATCGTCGTTGGATGGATCGAGATGGATCGTCGGTGGGATCAGGATGGAGTGTGATCAGATGGGATCAGAGATCTGTCGTCGTCAGGTGGGATCAAGAAATGACCGTCGTCAGTTGGTGTTGGATGGATTGTCATCAGGTGGAGTTCAAGAGATCGTCATCAAGTGGGACGGATGGGTCCTCATTTGGATGGAGTGAGAGGGATTCGTCGTCTAATGGAATGCATGGAATCGTCATCAAAAGTGGATCGAGATGGAATCGATCATCAAATGGAATCTAATGGAATCGATTGAACGGAATTGAATGGAATGGGATCGCGAGATAGTTGGATATGCAGTCATCGAGATGGTATCAGGATGGGAATCGTCTTCTAGATGGAAGGGAGATGGAATCATCGCTTGGAGATCGGAGATTATCATCCGGATGGATCGAGATGGGTATCGGCATAGGCGGAAACGGAGTTGTCGGATGGATCAGGAGGATCTTCGGGACGGACGAGATGGGATCGTCTGATGGGATGGATGGAATGATCACGTGGACTGGGATGCAGTCGTCATGGGATGGGATGGGATGGGATCGTGCGGATGGACTTTCGAGATGGATGATCGTTGAGGCAGGGATCGAGATGGGATCGTCGTGATGGAGCAAGATGGATCGTCGTCGAGATGGAGTAGGAGGGAGTCGTCATCTAAAGTGGAATTGCATGGAATCGTCATGGAAAAGTGGAATGGATATGGAATCGACGTCAGGTCGAGATCAAAAGCGGGATCATTTGGGCAGTTAGGATGGGATGGATCAAAGTCGAGATGGATTGTTTCATGATCGTCGAGATGGTCTCCGAGATGGATCGTCTTTCGAGTGGGATGGGATGGAATCATGCGTAGCATGGGGATGGGATGGGTGTCACGAGAAGCAGTTGAGATGGGATCGAGCATCAGAAAGCGGAAGCAGTTGTCGGAGACTGGGATGCGAGGATCATCGGAGATGGACCCGGAATGGGATCATCTGTGGAGATGGGATGGGATAGTGCATGCGACTCGAGATGCAGTCGTCGTCCGAGGATGGGTCGAGGATGGGATCAGTCGGATGGACTTTCGGATGGGATCGTCGTTGGATGGGATCGAGGATGGGATCATCGGGTGGATCCGGATGGGTTAGCGGTCAGATGGGATGGGATGTGATCGTCGTCAGGTGGGATCAGAAATAGCCGCACATCGTCGTTGGTTGTTCAGTGGAGTTGTCGTCAGGTGGGATTCAGGAATCGTCGTCAGGTGGGACGGATGGAATCCTCATTTGGATGGAGTGAGAAGGGTCGTCGTCTGGTGGAATCTTTGTGGATCGTCAGTCAGAGTGGATCGGATGGATGTTCGTCAGATGGGATCTGGTGGGATCGTTTGGACGGAGTTGAGATGGGATGGTCGTCGGACGAGTTGAGATGCAGTCGTCCGGATGGATTCTGCGATGGGATCGTCTTCTAGTGGAAGGAATGGAATCGTGGCGCAGGATGGGGATGGGTTAATCGTCGATGAATGGAGATAGAATGGTGTCCAGCTGGAAGGCGGAGCGGGGTGTATGAGGAAGGGATGGGAGAGATGTGAGCGGGACGAGTGGGATCTCATCTGAGTGGGATGAGATGGAGATGATCACCATGGACTCGGATACTGAGTCGTCATCCGGATGGATGAGATGGGATCGTCGAGATGGACTTCCGAATGGAATGAATCATTGGAGCATGATGGGGAGTAGGAATCGTCGTCGGATGGAAATGGATGGGATCATCGTCCAGATAGGACGGATAGGATGAGATTGTGGAATGAAGAATCGGTGTTGATCATCGTAGGATGGACCGAGATGGGATCGTCGTCAACGAGGCTGATGGGATCGACGTCGATGATGGATAGGATGGAGCACTGCGTGAGATTCAAGCGAGATGGGTTACTCATGGAGTGAAATGGATGGACTCGTCATCGAGATGGATAGGATGGAATCATCGAGATAAGATTGAGTTGGAATCGTCATCCAGATGAGAATAAGATGGTATCATTGAATGGAATCGAATGGAATCATCGTCAGATGGAAATGAATGGAATAGATCATGGGAATGGAGATCAGATGGATTCATTGAATGGAATCAGATGGAATCATCGAATGGACTGGAATAGAATCATTGAATGGACTTAGAAGGGATCATGATTGAATGGAATTGGATGGAATCATCGAATGGTTCGATTGGAATCGTTATAAATGGAGATGAGATGGAATCACGGATAGAGATCGGATGGAACAGTCATGAGATGGACTCAAATGGATTGTCATTTAGTAGGATCGGATGGAGTTATCGGATGCTGATCGAGATGAGGATCGTCGAGGATGAGACTCGAGATGGGATCATCCGGATGGAATGGGATGGAACAGTCAGTGAACTCGAGATGGGATCGTCGTTCGATGGGATCGGATGGGATCGTGCGATTGGGATCGAGATGGGTTGTGGTCAGATGGGATGAGGATCTAGTCGTCGTCAGGTGGGATCAAGAATGGCCGTCATCAGTTGGTGGTGGATGGGTTGTCGTCAGGTGGGTTCAGAGATCGTCGTCAAGATGGGACCAGATGGGAATCCTCATTTGAGATGGAATGAGAGGGGTCGTCATCTAGTGGGATGGCGTGGGATCGTCATGCAAGCTGGAATCGAGATGGAATCGAAATCAAATCAAATGGAATCTAGTGGAATCATTGAACAGGGTGAATGGAATACGTCATCCAGATGAATTGGATACAGTCATCGAGATGATCTCGAGATGGAATCGTCTTCTAGATGGAAGGGATGGGATCATGGCATGGATCGAGATGGGTTATCATCGGATGGAATCCGGATGGTGATCAACATGAAAGCGGACGGATTGTCGGATGGGATGGAGGATCTTGGAGGCGGACCAGATAGGGATCGTCTGATGGAATGGGATGGAATGATCCATGGACTCAGATGCAGTCGTCGTGAGGATGGGATCGGGATGGGATCATCCGGATGGACTCGATGGAATGATCATTGGGCAGGATGAGATGGGATCGTCATCGGGATGGAAGCAGATGGAATCGTCATCGAGATGGAGTGGAAGGGTCGTCATCTAGATGGGTTGCATGGAATCGTCATGAAAATGGAGTCGAGATGGAATCGACATCAAATCGAATCAGAGCAGGATCGTTGAGCGAATTGGATGGAGATGGTCATCGAGATGGATTGACTGCAATCATCGGATGGTCTCGAGATGGAATCATCTTCAGATGGAATGGAGATGGAATCATCATGGAATCGGATGGAATTATCACCGATGGAATTGGATGGATCAGACGTCAGCGGAGCGGATTATCGGATGGATGAGGAGATCATCGAGATGGACCCGAGATGGAATCGTCTGGTGGATGGGATGGAATGATCCATTGGACTCAGGATGCAGTCGTCGTCCGAGATGGATCAGGATGGGATCATCCGGATGGACTCGGATGGATCGTCGTTGGATGGATGGGATCGGATCGTCGATTGGATCGGATGGATTGTGATCAGTGGGATCGGGATGTGATCGTCGTCAGGTGGGATCAAGATAGCATCGTCAGTTGGTGCATTCAGTGGATTGTCGTCAAGTGGATTCAGGGAATCGTCATCAAAGTGGGACGAGATGGAATCCTCATTGAATGGAAGTGAGAAGGGTCATCATCTAGTGGAGATGAGCATGGAATCATCATCAGAAATGGAATCGGATGGAATCATCATCAGATGGAATCTAGATGGGATCATTGAACAGGATTGAATGGAATGAGTCATCGAGATGAGATTGGATACTGATCATCGGATGATTATCGGATGGAATCATCTTCAGGTGGAAGGGAATGGAATCATCGCATAGATCGAGATGGGATTGTCATCCGGATGGAATCGGAGATGGTATCTGACATCAAGCGGGACGGGGATTGTCGGAGGATGAGAGGATCTTGAGACGGACCCGAGATGGATCATCTAATGGATGGGATGGAATGATCCATCGGACTCGAGATGCGAGTCGTCATCGGATGGAGATCGGATGGAATCATCGGATGGACTCGGGATGGAATGATCATTGAGCAGGATCGAGATGGAGATCAGTCATCGGATGAGATGAATGGATCATCATCCAGATGGATGGATCAGATATGGATTGTGGATGAGAATCGAGTGTGATCGTCATCGAGATGGACCGCGAGATGGGAATCGTCATCCAGCAGAGCTAGATGGAATCAGACAGTGGAATGGATCGAGATGGAGCGCCATCCGAGATTGGAAGCAGATGGGATTATCATGGAGTGGAAATGGATGGACTCGTCATGAGATGGATTGAGGATGGGATCAGTCGAGATGAAAATTGATTGAAATCGTCGTCAGATGGGAATGCGAGATGGTATCAGTTGGATGGAATCGAGATGGAATCATCATCAGATGGAAATGGATGGAATCGTCATAGAGATGGAATCGAGATGGATTCATTGAATGGAATCAGATGGAATCATCGAGATGGACTGGAGATGGGATCGTTGAGATGGACTCGAGAGGGATCATGATTGAATGGAATTGGATGGAATCATCCAGATGATATAGATTGGAATCAGTTGTTAGATGGAATCGAGATGGAATCACTTGAATGGAGATCGAGATGGAACAATCGTAGGATGGACTCAGAGTGGGTTGTCATCTGATGGGATCGAGATGGAGTTATCGGAGTACTGGATAGAGATGGGATCGTCGAGATGGACTGGAATGGATCATGGACTGGAGATGGAGATGGGAACAGTCAGTGGACTCCGGATGGAATCGTCATTGGATGGAATCGAGATGGGATCGTCGTGGGATCGAGATGGATTATGATCAAATGGATGAGATCTAATCGTCGTCAGATGGGATCAAGACAAACCGTCGTCGGTGGATTGGATGGATTGTCGTCAGGATGGATTAGGGGAATCGTCGTCAAATGGGAGTCGGATGGAATCCTCATTGAGATGGAGTGAGAAGGGTCATCATCTAATGGAATTGCATGGAATCATCATCAAATGGAATCGAGATGGAATCATCATCAAAATGGAATCTAAATGGGATCATTGAGACAGAATTGAATGGAATGGTCATCCGAGATAGATTGGGATGCAGTCATCCGGATGAGTCTCGAGATGGATCGTCTTCTGATGGAAGGGATGGAATCATCGCAGGATCGGGATGGGATTGTCATCCGGATGGGATCGGGATGGGTATCGACGCAGACGGAAACGGGTTGTCGAGATGGGATGGGGAGATCTTGGGAGCGGACCCGAGATGGGATCATCTGGTGGGATGGGATGGGATAGTCCATGGACTAGGATGCATGTCGTCGTCCGGATGGGATCGAGATGGATCATCGAGATGGACTCGGATGGAATGATCGAGACGGGATCGAGATGGGATCGTCAGCCGGATGGAGCGAGATGGAATCGTCGTCGGATGGAATGGAAGGGTCGTCATCTAGTGGAGTTGCATGGAATCATCGTCAGGAATGGAATCGAGATGGAATCGAGCGTCAAAGTGAGATCAAATGGAATCGATTGAGCGGAGTTGGATGGAGATGAGTCATCCAGATGAATTGACTGCAATCGTCGGAGATGGTCTCGAGATGGAGATCATCTTCAAATGGAATGGATGGGAATGCGCCATGAGAGATCGAGATGGATTATCACGTGGATGGAATCAGATGGACATCAAACGGATCAAGGCGGGATTATCGGATGGAGATGAGAGATCGATCAGATGGATCCGAGATGGAGATCATCTTCTAGTTGGAGAGTGGAATGGAGATCGATCATGGGATCGTGGACTGAGCAGTCGGATACGATCAGGATGGGATCGAGATGAGATCGATCGAGACGGACTGTCGGATGGGATCGTCAATCTGGATGGAATCGAGATGGATCGTCTAAATTGGATGGGATGGATTGTGATCAATGGGATCAGTGTGATCGTCATCACGATGGGATCAAAGATGACCGTCGTCATTTGGATTGGATGGATTGATCGTCAGTGGGTTCAGGATCGTCGTCAGATGGACAGGATGGGATCCTCATCGATGGATGGAAGGGTCGTCGTCTAGTGGGATGCATGGAATCGTCATCAGATGGGATCGAGATGGAATCGAGCGTCAGATGGGATCAGATGGGATCGTTGGACGGAATTGGATGGAATGGTCGTGAGATGGATTGGATGCAGTCATCGAGATGGTCTCAAGATGGAATCATCTTCAGGTGGAAGGAATGGAATCGTGGCATGAGAATCGAGATGGGATTGTCATCCGAGATGGATCGAGATGGGATCAACATAGAGCGGAGAAGCGGGAATTATCGAGATGGGATGAGAGGAATCTCAGACGGACCCGAGATGGAATCATCTAATGGAATGGAATGGGAATAATCCATGGACTCGAGATACAATCGTCATCCGAGATGGAATGGAGATGGAATCATCGAGATGGACTCGAGATGGAATGATCGTTGGGCAGATCAGATGGAATCGTCATCGGATGGAAGTGAGATGGGATCATCGTCGAGATGGGAATGGGCAGATAGTCGTCTGGGAGATGAGGTGCGATGTGATCATCATGAGATGGACTCGAGATGGGATCGATCGTCAGCGGCTAGTGGATCGACATCGGATGAGATCGATGGACGCCATCGATTGAAAGCGGATGGATTATCACGGATGAATGGATGGACTCGATCATCAGGATGGTCTCAGGATGGAATCGTCAGATGAAAATGTGATTGGAATCATCATCGCATGGAATCGAGATGGGTATCATCGAGATGGATCGAGATGGAATCATCATCAGATGGAATGAGATGGAGATGGGTCATGGAGATGGAATCGAGATGGATTCATTGAATGGACTCGAGATGGAATCATCGAGATGGAGATGGATGGAATGATTGGATGGACTCGAGAAGGGATCATGATTGAGATGGAATTGAGATGGAATCATCGAGATGGATCTCGATTGGAATCATTATTAAATGGAATCGAATGGAATCACATGGATGAGAATCAGATGGAACAATCATGCGAATGGACTCAAGATGGAATTATCGCAGAATGGAAATCGGATGGGATGCTCATCATCAGATGCGATCCAGACTGGAGATCATCGCAGATGGACTCGAGATGGGAATCGATCGAGATGGATGAGATGGACACCGTCAGTGAGACTCAGATGGAATCGTCATTGGAATGGAATCGAGATGGGATCGTCGGGTGGAATCGAGATGGATTCATGAGTCAAGATGGATCGAATCTGATCGTCATCAAAATGTGGATCAAGATGGCCGTCATCGAGTTGGTGATGGATGGATTGTCATCGGAAGTGGAGATTCGAGAGGGATCGTCATCGAGATGGGAACAGGATATGGGATACTCATTGAGATGGAGTGAAGAGGGTTATCATCTAGATGGAATGGCATGGAATCATCATCAAATGGAATCGGAGATGGAATCATCATCAGAATGGAATCCTAAATGGAATCATTGAAACAGAATGGAATGGATGTCGCCGGATAGATTGGAATGCAATCATCGAAGATACTCGAGATGGATCGTCTTCAGATGGAGGGATGGAATCATCGCTTGGAGATGGAATGGAATTGTCATCGAATAGATCGAGATGGTATCAACATCAGACGGAGGTTATCAGATGGATCGAAGGATCTTGAGAGCGGACTCAGAATGGAATCATCTGATGGGATGGGATGGAATGATCCGATGGACTCCGAGATGCAGTCGATCATCGAGATGGGATCGGATGGGATCAGTCGGATGGACTCGAGATGGGAATGATCGATTGGAGCGGATCAGATGGAATCGTCGTGGGATGGAAGCGAGATGGGATCATCGTAGGGAATGGAATGAAGGAGTCGTGCATCTAGATGGGATTGCATGGAATGCGTCATCAAGATGGGATCGGATGGATCGACATCAGAGTGGATCAAAGTGGGATCGTCGCAGATTGAGATGAGATCGTCGTCGGATGAGTTGACTGCGATCGATAGAATGGTATGGAGATGTAATCATCTGAATGGGATGGGAGTGGGATCGTCATCAGGTGGGAATCAGATGGGAATCGTCATCAGGTGGACTCAGTGGAATCGACATCAGACAGGATCAGGTGGATCGTCAGATGGATCGAGATCAGTCGCAGATGGTCTCGAGATGGAATCATCTTCTGATGGAGGGAATGGGATCATGCATGGGATCGAGATGGATTATCATCGGATGGGACTCGGATGGTCATCGACGCATCAGGTGGAATCAGGCGAGTTAGCTCGAGATGGAATCGAGGGATCTTGAGATGGACTCGAGATGGGATCGTCTCATGGGATGGAATCGGGATAGTCCATGGACTCGAGATGCAGTCATCGTCGAGATGGGAATGAGGATGGGAATCGTGAGATGGACTCAGATGGAATAATCGTTGGAGCGGATCGAGATGGAGATCGTCATCCGGGATGGAGGCAGATGGAATCATCATCGAGATGGAATGGAAGGGTCATCATCTAATGGAATTGCATGGGAATCGTCATAAAGATGGATCGGATGGATCGACATCAAATGGGATCAAATGGGATCATTGGAGCGGATTGGATGGAATGGTCATCGAGATGGATTGGCTGCAGTCATCGAATGATCTCAGATGGAATCATCTTCAAATGGAATGGAATGGAATCATCGCATGGAATCGAGATGGATTGTCATCCGAGATGGGAATCGAGATGGAATCGACATCAAGCGGAAAAAGCGGAGTTATCGGATGGAATCAGAGAGAGATCATCGAGATGGACCCGAATGGAATCATCTAATGGAGATGGAATGGAATGATCCATGGACTCAGAATGCAGTCATCATCGAGATGGAATCGAGATGGGATCATCGAGATGGACTCAGGATGGAATGATCGTTGGAGCGGAATCGAGATGGAATCGTCATGGGATGGAAATGAGATGGAATCATCGTCGAGATGGGATCGAGATAGAATTGTGGGAATGAAAGTCCAGTGTGATCATCATCGAGATGGACCCGAGATGGAATCGTCGTCAGCGGAAGCTAATGGAATCGACGTCAGGATGGATCGAGATGGAACACCATCCAGATTGAAGCGGATGGGATTATCGTGGAAATTGAGAATGGATGGACTCGTCATCGAGATGGATTCAGGATGGGATCATCGAGATAAGAATTGATTGGAAATCATCATCCAGATGGAGATCGAGATGGGTATCATTGGATGGAATCGAGATGGAATCATCATCAGATGGAAATGAATGGAATGAGTCATGGGAGATGGAATCGAGATGGATTCATTGAGATGGAATCAGATGGAATCATCGAGATGGACTGGAATGGAATCATTGGATGGACTCGAGAAAGGGATCATGATTGAATAGATTGAATGGGAATCATCCGAGATGAGTCTCGATTGGAATCGTTATCAAATGGAGATCGAGATGGAATCACTGAGATAGAGATCGAGATGGAACAGTCATCGGATGGACTCAGATGGGATTGTCCTCCAGATGGATCGGGATGGGATTATCGAGATGCTGATCGAGATGGGATTATCGGATGCTGATCAGATGGGATCAGGATGGACTCAGGATGGGATCATCGAGATGGGATGGAATGGGAACGGTCAGTGAACTCAGATGGGATCGTCGTTGGATGGGAATCGAGATGGGATCATCGATTGGAATCGGGATGGAATTGTGATCCAAGTGGGATGAGGATGTGATCGTCATCAGATGGAATCAAAAATGACCATCATCAATTGGTGTTGAATGGGATTGTCATCAGATGGATTCAAGGGATCATCATCAGATGGAACCGAGATGGAATCCTCATTGAATGGAAATGAAGGGGTCATCATCTAATGGAATCGCATGGAATCATCATCAAATGGAATCGAGATGGAATCGTCATCAAATGGAATCTAATGGAATCGTTGAACAGAATTGGATGGAATGGGTCATCGAGATGGATTGAATACGATCATCCGGATGGTCTCGAGATGGAATCGTCTTCTAGTGGAAGGGATGGGATCATGGCATGAGATCGAGATGGAATTATCGTCGAGATGGAGATCGAGATGGTATCGACAGCAAGCGGGAAAAACGGATTGTCGAGATGGGATGGAGAGGGATCTTGAGACGGACCGAGATGGAATCATCTAATGGGAATGGATGGAATAGATCCATGGACTCGAGATGCAGTCGTCATCGGATGGAATCGGGAGATGGGATCATCGAGATGGACTCGAGATGGAATAATCGTTGAGCGGATCGAGATGGAATCATCATGGGATGGAAGCAGATGGAATCATCATCGAGATGGAAGTGAAGGGTCGTCATCTAATGGGATTGCATGGGAATCATCATCAAAAATGGAATCGAGATGGAATCAGCATCAAATGGAGATCAAATGGAATCATTGAGCAGGATTGGATGGAATGGTCATCCAGATAGATTGACTGCAATCATCGAGATGGTCTCGGGATGGAATCATCTTCAAATGGAATGGAATGGAATCATCGCATGAGATCGAGATGGAATTATCATCGAGATGGGATCGAGATGGAATCGACATCAAAGCGGAAAAACGGGATTGTCGAGATGGGATGGAGAGGATCATCGAGATGGACCCGAGATGGGAATCATCTAATGGAATGGAATGGAATGAGTCCATGGACTCGAGATGCAATCGTCATCGAGATGGAATCGAGATGGGATCATCGAGATGGACTCGAGATGGAATAGATCGTTGGAGCGGGATCGAGATGGAATCATCGTGGGATGGAAGTGGATGGAATCGTCATCAGATGGAATCGAGATAGGAATTATGGGATGAAGTCAGTGTGATCATCATCGAGATGGACCCAGATGGAATCATCATCCAGGGAGCTAATGGAATCAACATCGAGATGGATCGAGATGGAAACACCATCAGATTGAAGCAGATGGAATTATCATGGAAGTGAAATGGATGGACTCATCATCGAGATGGATTCGAGATGGAATCATCGAGATAAAATTGAGTTGAAATCATCATCCAGATGGAATCGAATGGTGTCATTGAATGGAATCGAGATGGAATCATCATCAGATGGAAATGAATGGAATCGTCATGAGAATGGAATCGAGATGGATTCATTGAATGGAATCAGATGGAATCATCGAGATGGACTGGAATGGAATCATTGGATGGACTCGAAGGGATCATGATTGAATGGAATTGAGATGGAATCATCGAGATGGATCTCGATTGGAATCATTATCAAATGGGATCGAGATGGAATCACCGAGATAGAGATCGAGATGGAACAGATCATCGAGATGGACTCAAATGGAATTGTCCTCAGTGGGATGAGATGGATTATCCGGATGCGATCGAGATGGGATTATCGAGATGCAGATCGAGATAGAGATCATCGAGATGGACTCGAGATGGGAATCATCGAGATGGAATGGAGATGGGAACAGTCAATGAACTCGAGATGGAATCATCATTGAATGGAATCGAGATGGAATCATCGAGGTGGAATCGAGATGGAATTATGATCAAATGGAATCGAGATGTAATCATCATCAAATGGAATCAAAAATAACCATCATCAATTGGTATTGGATGGAATTGTCATCAAATGGAATTCAAAGGGAATCGTCATCAAATGGAACCGAATGGAATCCTCATTGAATGGAAATGAAGGGGTCGTCATCTAGTGGATCGCGTGGAATCGTCATCAAATGGAATCGGATGGAATCGTCATCAAATGGAATCTAATGGGATCGTTGAACAGAATTGGATGGAATCGATCATCGGATGGATTGAGATGCAGTCATCGGATGATCTCGAGATGGATCGTCTTCTAGTGGAAGGGATGGGATCATCGCATGAGATCGAGATGGAGTTATCATCCGAGATGGAATCGAGATGGTATCGACGCACAAGCGGGAAAAAGCGGATTATCGGATGGGATCGAGGAGGATCTTGAGAGCGGACCCGAATGGGATCATCTAGTGGAATGGAATGGAATAATCCATGGACTCGAGATGCAGTCATCATCGAGATGGAATCGAGATGGAATCATCGAGATGGACTCGAATGGAATAATCATTGAGCAGATGAATGGAATCATCATCGGATGGAAAGCAGATGGAATCATCATCGAGATGGAAGTAGAAGGGTCATCATCTAATGGAATTGCATGGAATCATCATAAAATGGAATCGAGATGGAATCAACATCAAATGGAATCAAATGGAATCATTGAGGCAGAATTGAATGGAATGGTCATCGAGATGAGATTGACTGCAATCATCGAGATGGTCTCGAGATGGGAATCATCTTCAAATGGAATGGAATGGAATCATCGCATAGGGATCGAGATGGAATTGTCATCCGAGATGGGATGAGATGGAATCAGACATCAAGCGGGAAAAACGGAATTGTCGGATGGGATCGAGGAGATCATCGAGATGGACCCGAGATGGGAATCATCTGATGGAATGGAATGGAATAATCCATGGACTCGAGATGCGATCGTCATCGAGATGGAATCGGATGGGAATCATCGAGATGGACTCGAGATGGAATAATCATTGAGCGGAATCAGATGGAATCGTCATCGGATGGAAATGAGATCGGAATCATCATCCAGATGGAATCGAGATAGAATTGTGGAGATGAAGTCGGTGTGATCATCATCGAGATGGACCCGGATGGAATCGTCATCCAGCGGAAGCTAGTGGGATCGACATCGGATGGATGGGATGGAACACCATCGAGTTGAAAGCAGATGGAATTATCATGGAGTTGAAATGGATGGACTCGTCATCGAGATGGATTGAGATGGGAATCATCGAGATAAAAGTTGAGTTGAAATCATCATCCAATGGAATCGAGATGGTATCATTGGATGGAATCGAATGGAATCATCATCAGATGGAAATGAGATGGAATGAGTCATGAGAATGGAATCGAGATGGATTCATTGGATGGAATCAGATGGAATCATCGAATGGACTGGAATGGAATCATTGAGATGGACTCAGAAGGGATCATTATTGAGATGGAATTGGATGGAATCATCGAGATGGTCTCGATTGGAATCGTTATCAAATGGAATCGAGATGGGAATCACGAGATGAGAATCGAGATGGAACAGTCATCGAGATGGACTCAAAGTGGAATTGTCCTCAAATGGGATGGGATGGAATTGTCAGATGCAATCGAGATGGATTATCGAGATGCTGATCGAGATGAGGATCATCGAGATGGACTCGAGATGGGATCATCGAGATGGGATGGAATGGAACAGTCAATGAACTCGAGATGGGAATCGTCATTGGATGGAATCGGATGGAATCATCGGGAGTGGAATCGAGATGGAATTATGATCAAATGGGATCGAGATGTGATCATCATCAAATGGGAATCAAAAATAGCCGATCATCAGTTGGTGATTGGATGGATTGTCATCAGATGGGATTCAGGAATCATCATCAAATGGGAACCGGATGGAATCCTCATTGGATGGAAATGAAGGGAGTCGATCATCTAATGGAGATGGCGTGGAATCATCATCAAGATGGAGATCGAGATGGAATCATCGTCAAATGGAATCTGATGGGATCGTTGAGACAGGAATTGAGATGGAATGGTCATCGAGATAGATTGGATGCAGATCATCGAGATGGTCTCAGATGGAATCGTCTTCTAATGGAAGGGATGGGAATCGTCGCATGAGATCGAGATGGAATTGTCATCGAGATGGAATCGGATGGTATCGACATCGAAACGGAAAAACGGGATTATCAGATGGAATCGGAGAGATCTTGAGACTGGACCCGAGATGGGATCATCTAATGGGATGGGATGGGAATAATCCATGGACTCGAGATGCAATCATCATCGAGATGGAGATCGAGATGGAATCATCGGATGGACTCGAGATGGAATAATCATTGAGCGGATCGAGATGGAATCATCATCGGGATGGAAGCAGATGGAATCATCATCGAGATGGAAATGAAGGGTCATCATCTAATGGAATTGCATGGAATCATCATAAAATGGAATCGAGATGGGATCAACATCAAATGGAATCAAATGGGAATCATTGGAGCGGAATTGAATGGAGATAGATCATCGAGATGGATTGACTGCAATCATCGAGATGGTCTCGGAATGGAATCATCTTCAAATGGAATGGGAATGGAATCATCGCATGAGAATCGAGATGGAGTTATCATCGGATGGAATCGAGATGGAATCAGCATCAAGCGGAAAAAACGGGATTATCGAGATGGGAATCGAGAGGATCATCGAGATGGACCGAGATGGGATCATCTAATGGAATGGAATGGAATGATCCATGGACTCGAGATGCAGATCGTCATCCGAGATGGGATCGAGATGGGATCATCGAGATGGACTCGGATGGAATAGATCGTTGAGCGGGATCGAGATGGAATCATCATCGGGATGGAAATGAATGGAATCGTCATCGAGATGGGATCGAGATAGGATTGTGGAATGAAATCCGGTGTGATCGTCATCGAGATGGACCCGAGATGGAATCGTCATCCAGCGGAGCTAGTGGAATCGACATCGAGATGAATCAGATGGAACACCATCGAGTTGAGCGAGATGGAATTATCATGGAAATTGAGAATGGATGGACTCGTCATCGAGATGGATTCGAGATGGAATCATCGAGATAAGGAATTGATTGAAATCGTCATCAGATGGAATGAGATGGTATCGTTGGATGGAATCGAGATGGAATCATCATCAGATGGAAATGAGATGGAATCGTCATGGAGATGGAATCGAGATGGATTCATTGGATGGAATCAGATGGAATCATCGAGATGGACTGGAATGGAATCATTGGAATGGACTCGAGAGGGATCATGATTGAGATGGAATTGAGATGGAATCATCGAGATGATCTCGATTGGAATCGTTATCAAATGGAATCGAGATGGAATCACGGATAGAGATGAGATGGAACAGTCATCGAGATGGACTCAAGGTGGAATTGATCACTCAGTGGATCAGATGGGTTATCGAGATGCAGATGGGATGGATTGTCGAGATGCAGATCGAGATAGAGATCATCGAGATGGACTCGAGATGGAATCATCGAGATGGGAATGGAGATGGAACGAGTCAATGAACTCGAGATGGAATCGTCATTGGATGGATCGAGATGGAATCATCGAGTGGAATCGAGATGGATTATGATCAAATGGGATCGAGATGTGATCATCATCAAATGGAATCAAAAGTAACCATCGTCAGATTGGTATTGGATGGGATTGTCATCAGAGTGGATTCAAAGGGATCGTCATCAAATGGGAACGGATGGAATCCTCATTGGATGGAAGTGAGAGGGGATCGATCATCTGATGGAATGGCGTGGATCGTCATCAGATGGATCGAGGATGGGATCGTCGTCAGATGGGATCTGATGGGATCGTTGGACGAGATTGGATGGAATCGGGTCGTCGAGATAGTTGGATGCAGTCGTCGAGATGGTCTCGAGATGGGATCGTCTTCTAGATGGATGGGGATGGGATCATGGCATGAGATGAGATGGGTTATCATCCAGGATGGGATGGGATGGTATCAGACGTCAGAGCGGAGAACGGAGTTATCGGATGGGATCGGAGAGGGTCTTGAGATGGGACCCGAGATGGGATCATCTAGTGGGATGGAGATGGAATAATCCATGGACTGAGATGCAATCATCATCGAGATGGGAATGAGATGGGATCATCGAGATGGACTCAGATGGAATAGTCATTGAGCAGGAATCGAGATTGGAATCATCATCGGATGGAAGCGAATGGAATCATCATCGAGATGGAAATGAAGGTCGTCATCTAATGGAGTGCATGGGAATCGTCATAAAGATGGAATCGAGATGGGATCGACATCAGATGGGATCAGATGGGATCGTTGGACGGATTGGATGGGATGGGTCATCGGATAGGATTGGATACTGATCGTCAGATGGTCTCGAGATGGATCGTCTTCAGGTGGATGGGATGGGATCATGCATGGAGTCGAGATGGATTGTCATCGAGATGGATGAGATGGGATCGACGTCAAGCGGGAAAAAAGCGGGATTGTCGAGATGGGATCAGGAGATCGTGAGATGGACCGAGATGGGATCATCTAATGGAGATGGAATGGAATAATCCATGGACTCGAGATGCAATCGTCATCGGATGGAATCGAGATGGAATCATCGAGATGGACTCGAGATGGAATAATCATTGAGCAGAATAGAATGGAATCATCATCGGGATGGAAATGGAATGGAATCGTCATCGAGATGGAGATCGAATAGGGATTATGGAATGAAAGTCCGGTGTGATCGTCATCGAGATGGACCCGAGATGGAATCGTCGTCAGCGGAAGCTAGTGGAATCGACATCGGATAGATCAGATGGAACACCATCAGTTGGAAGCGAGATGGATTATCATGAGAATTGGAAATGGATGGACTCGTCATCGAGATGGATTAGGATGGGATCATCGAGATAAGGTTGATTGGAAATCGTCATCGAGATGGGAATCGGATGGTATCATTGGATGGAATCGAGATGGAATCGTCATCGGATGGAATGAGATGGAATCGTCATGGAGATGGAATCGAGATGGATTCATTGGATGGGATCAGATGGAATCATCGAGATGGACTGGAATGGGATCATTGGATGGACTCAGAGGGATCATGATTGGATGGAGTTGGATGGGAATCATCGAGATGAGTCTAGATTGGAATCATTATCAAATGGAATCGAGATGGAATCACCGAGATGAGATCGAGATGGGAACAGTCATCGGATGGACTCAAATGGAATTATCACTCCAGTGGAATGGAGATGGAATTATCGGATGCAGATCGGGATGGAATTATCGAGATGCAGATCGAGATAGAGATCATCGAGATGGACTCAGGATGGGAATCATCGAGATGGATGGGAATGGGAACAGTCAGTGAACTCGAGATGGAATCGTCATTGGATGGATCGAGATGGGATCGTCGAGTGGAATCGAGATGGAATTGTGATCAAATGGGATCGAGATGTGATCGTCGTCAGATGGGATCAAGAAATGACCGTCATCAGTTGGTGTTGGATGGGATTGTCGTCAGATGGGATTCAGGGGATCGTCATCAGATGGGACAGGATGGGATCCTCGTTGGATGGAATGGAGGGGTCATCGTCTGATGGGATGGCGTGGGATCGTCGTCAGATGGGATCAGGATGGGATCGTCGTCAGATGGGATCTAGTGGGATCGTTGGACGGGATTGGATGGATGGTCATCCGAGATGGATTGGATGCAGTCGTGGATGGTCTCGAGATGGAATCGTCTTCTAGATGGAAGGGATGGAATCATCGCATGAGATCGAGATGGGATTTGATCGTGAGGATGGGATCGGATGGTATCGACATCAAGCGGAAAAAGCGGGATTGTCGAGATGGGATCGAGAGGATCTTGAGACGGACCGAATGGATCATCTAATGGAATGGAATGGAATAATCCATGGACTTTCGAGATGCAGTCATCATCGGATGGGATCGGATGGAGATCATCGAGATGGACTCGGATGGAATAGATCATTGGGCGGGATAGGATGGGATCATCGTCAGGGATGGAAGCAGATGGAGATCGTCATCGGATGAGAATGGAAGAGGTCGTCATCTAATGGAGTTGCATGGGATCGTCATCAAAGATGGAATCGAGATGGGAATCGGCATCAAATGGGATCAAAGTGGGATCGTTGGGCGGGATTGGATGGGATGGTCATCCGAGATGGATTGACTGCATGATCGTCGGATGGTCTCGAGATGGGATCGTCTTCAGATGGATGGGATGGGATCATGGGCATGGGAGTCAGGATGGAATTGTCATCGAGATGGATCGGATGGAATCGGCATCAGAGCGGGAGAAACGGGAATTATCGAGATGGAGATGGAGAGAGATCATCGAATGGACCGAATGGAATCATCTAGTGGGATGGAATGGGAATGATCCATGGACTCAGATGCGAGTCGTCATCGGATGGGATGAGATGGGAATCGTAGGATGGACTCAGATGGAATCATCATTTGAGCGGATCGAGATGGGATCATCGTCGGGATGGAAGCGGATGGAATCGTCATCAGATGGGAATCGAATGATCATCAGAATGGATCAAAAATCTAGTCGTCAGTTGATTCGTTGGATGATTGTCATCAGATGGATTCAGGGGATCGTCATCAAGTGGACGAGATGGGATCCTCGTTGGATGGAATGGAAGGGGTTCGTCATCTAGTGGAATGCGTGGGATCGTCATCAGATGGATCGAGATGGATCATCGTCAGATGGGATCTAGATGGGATCATTGAGACAGGTTGAGATGGAATGGTCATCGAGATAGTTGGATGCCAGTCATCGGATGAGTCTCGAGATGGGAATCGTCTTCTAGATGGAGGGATGGGATCATCGCATGGAGATCGAGATGGGATTGTCATCCGAGATGGAATCGAGATGGTATCAGCATCAGACGGAGAAAACGGAGATTGTCGAGGATGGGATCGAGGATCTTCGAGATGGACCCGAGATGGAATCATCTAATGGGAATGGAATGGAATATCCATGGACTCGAGATGCAATCATCGTGAGATGGAATCGAGATGGGATCATCGAGATGGACTCGAGATGGAATAGTCATTGAGCGGATCGAGATGGAATCGTCATCGGATGGAAATGAGATGGAATCATCATCGAGATGGAATCGAGATAGGAATTGTGGGATGAAGTCGGTGTGATCGTCATCGAGATGGACCGAGATGGAATCGTCGTCCAGCGGGCTAGATGGAATCGACATCAGATGGATCGAGATGGAAACACCATCGGATTGAGGCGAGATGGATTGCCATGGAGTTGAAATGGATGGACTCGTCATCAGAATGGATTCAGATGGGAATCATCGAGATAAGATTGATTGGGAAATCATCATCCGAGATGGAATCGAGATGGTTGTCGTTGGATGGAATCGAGATGGGATCGTCGTCGGATGGAGATGAGATGGATAGATCATGGAGATGGAATCGAGATGGATTCGTTGGATGGAATCAGATGGGAATCATCGGATGGACTGGAATGGAATCGTTGGATGGACTCAGAGGGATCATGATTGGATGGAGTTGAATGGGAATCATCGAGATGGTCTCGATTGGAATCATTATCAAATGGAATCGAGATGGAATCACGAGATAGAGATCGAGATGGAACAGTCATCGGATGGACTCAAATGGATTATCCTCAGATGGAATCGGATGGGATTATCGGATGCTGATCGGATGGATTATGAGATGCAATCGAGATGGAGATCATGGATGGACTCAGATGGGATCAGTCCGAGATGGAATGGAATGGAACAGTCAGTGAACTTTCGAGATGGAATCGTCGTTGGATGGGATCGAGATGGGAATCATCGGGTGGAATCGGATGGAATTGTCATCAGATGGATCGAATGTAGTCGTCATCAGATGGGATCAAAGAATGATCAGTCGTCAGTTGGTGATTGGATGGGTTGTCGTCAGATGGATTCAGGGATCGTCATCAGATGGGACCGGATGGATCCTCATTGGATGGAGTGGAGAGGGGTCGTCGTCTAGATGGAATGGCATGGGATCGTCATCAGATGGATCGAGATGGGATCGTCGTCAGATGGGAATCAGATGGGATCATTGGGACAGGATTGGATGGGATCGTCATCAGGATGATTGGATGCAGTCATCAGGATGAGTCTCGAGATGGGAATCGTCTTCTAGATGGAAGGGATGGGATCATGGCAGGATCGAGATGGATGATCGTGAGATGGAATCGGGATGGTATCGACGTCAAGCGGGAAAAAGCGGAATTGTCGAGATGGAATGAGAGAGAGATCATCGAGATGGACCCGAGATGGAATCATCTAGTGGAGATGGAATGGAATAATCCATGGACTTCGAGATGCAGTCGTCGTGGATGGGATCGAGATGGGATCATCGGATGGACTCAGGATGGATGATCGTTGGGCAGGGATCAGGATGGGATCGTCATCGGGATGGAACGAGATGGGATCGTCAGTCAGATGGAATGGAAGGGTCGTCAGTCTGATGGGTTGCATGGATCTGTCGTCAGGTGGGATCAGGATGGTGATCGACGTCAGATGGGACAGGATGGGATCGTGGACGTTGGATGGGAATGGCATCCGGAGTTGATGAGAATCTCATGGATGGAATGGAGATCGTGTCATGGTGGGATGGGATGGGATCGTCGTCAGGATGGGGATGATATGTGTGGATGGATTCGAGACGGATCGAGATCTGAATGCGAATCATCTCGAATGGATACGAGATCATCGGAATTATAGATGGAATCGTCTTCATGGTGGAAGGGATGGGATCATCGCATGAGATCAGATGGAATTGTCATCGAGATGGACTCGAGATGGGTATCAGACGTCAGAGCGGATCAGAAAGCGGGTTATCGGATGGAATCGAAGGGATCATCAGATGGACTCGAGATGGAATCATCTATTGGGATGGGATGGGATAGATCATGGGACTTCAGATGCAGTCGTCATCGGATGGGATGGGATGGGATCATCGGATGGACTCGAGATGGATGAGTCGTTGGAGCGGGATCGGATGGGATCGTCATCGGGATGGAGCGGATGGGATCGTCGTCGGATGGAGATGGAAGGGTCAGTCGTCTAGTGGATTGCGTGGGATCGTCATAGGAGTGGGATCGGATGGAATCAACGTCAAGATGGGATCAAGTGGGATCGTTGGAGCGGGAGTTGAGATGGAATGGTCATCGAGATGGATTGACTGCAGTCATCAGATGGTCTCGAGATGGAGATCGTCTTCAAATGGAATGGAATGGAATCATCGCATGAGAATCGAATGGAATTGTCATCGAATGGAATCGAATGGAATCAACATCAAAGCGGAAAAACGGAATTATCCAGATGGAATCGAAGAGATCGTCGAGATGGACCCGAGATGGAGATCATCTAATGGAATGGAATGGGAATAATCCATGGACTCGAGATGCAGTCGTCATCCGAGATGGGATCGAGATGGGATCATCGAGATGGACTCGGATGGAATGATCATTGGGCGGATCGAGATGGAATCGTCGTAGGATGGAATGGATGGAATCGTCATCGGATGGGATCGGATAGGTTATGGGATGAAGTCGGTGTGATCGTCGTCGAGATGGACCCGAGATGGGAATCGTCGTCAGCGGGGCTAGTGGGAATCGACATCGGATGGATCGGGATGGAACACCATCCAGTTGGAGCGAGATGGGATTATCATGGAATTGAATGGATGGACTCGTCATCGAGATGGATTCAGGATGGAATCATCGAGATAAAGATTGAGTTGAAATCATCATCCAATGGAATCGAGATGGTGTCATTGAATGGAATCGAGATGGAATCATCATCAGATGAAATGAATGGAATCGTCGTAGAATGGAATCGAATGGATTCATTGAATGGAATCAGATGGGATCATCGAGATGGACTGGAATGGAATCGTTGAATGGACTCGAAAGGGATCATTGTTGGATGGAATTGAATGGAATCATCGGATGAATTCTCGATTGGAATCATTATCAGATGGATCGAGATGGAATCACGGATGAGATCGAGATGGAACAGTCGTGAGATGGACTCAAATGGGATTGTCATCAGATGGAATCAGATGGGATTGTCGGATGCTGATCAGGATGGGATTATCGAGATGCGATCGAGATGAGGATCATCGGAGGGACTCGAGATGGGATCATCGAGGATGGATGGGATGGGACGGTCAGTGAACTCGAGATGGGATCGTCGTTGGATGGGATCGAGATGGGATCATCGGGGTGGAGATCGGGATGGATTATGATCAAGATGGATCGAGATGTGATCGTCATCAAGATGGAGATCAAAAATAACCGTCATCAGTTGGTATTGGATGGGATTGTCATCAAATGGAATTCAAGGAATCGTCATCAAATGGAACGAATGGAATCCTCATTGGATGGAAATGAGAGGGTCGTCATCTAATGGAGATGGCATGGAATCATCGTCAGATGGAATCGGATGGAATCGTCATCAGATGGAATCTGGTGGGATCGTTGAGACAGAGTGGATGGAATGGTCATCGAGATGGATTGAGATACAGTCATCGAGATGATCTCAAGATGGGATCGTCTTCTGATGGAAGGGATGGGATCATGCATGAGATCGAGATGGAGTTGATCATCAGATGGAGATCGGATGGTATCAGACATCAGAGCGGAAACAGGGAGGTTGTCGGATGGGATCGGGAGAGGATCGTTCGAGACGGACTCGAGATGGGATCGTCTGAGTGGGATGGGATGGGAATAATCCATGGACTCGAGATGCAGTCGTCATCGAGATGGAATCGAGATGGAGATCATCGAGATGGACTCGAGATGGAATAATCATTGAGCGGAATCGAGATGGAATCATCATCGGGATGGAAGCAGATGGAATCATCATCGAGATGGAATGAAGGGAGTCATCATCTAGTGGGATTGCATGGAATCATCATCAAAGTGGATCGAGATGGAATCAGCATCAAATGGAATCAAAGTGGGAATCATTGGACGGAGTTGAGATGGAGATCGTCATCGAGATGAGATTGGACTGTCAGTCAGATGATCTCGAGATGGAATCGTCTTCAGATGGAATGGAATGGAATCATCGCATAGAGATCAGATGGAATTGTCATCAGGATGGGAATCGGGATGGATCGAGCATCAAGCGGGAAAAACGGAGTTATCGGATGGGATCGGGAGGATCATCGAGATGGACCCGAGATGGAGATCATCTGATGGAATGGAATGGAATGATCCATGGACTCAGGATGCAGTCATCATCGGATGGAATCGAGATGGAATCATCGGATGGACTCGAGATGGAATAATCATTGAGCGGGATCGAATGGGATCATCATCGGATGGAAATGGATGGAATCATCATCGAGATGGGATCGAGATAGAATTATGGAATGAAAGTCCGGTGTGATCATCATCGAGATGGACCCGAGATGGAATCGTCGTCCAGCGAGGCTAATGGAATCGACATCGAGATGAGATCGAATGGAAACACCATCGAATTGGAAAGCGAGATGGAATTATCATGAGAATTGAGAATGGATGGACTCGTCATCAGATGGATTCGAGATGGAATCATCGAGATAAAATTGATTGGAAATCATCGTCAGATGGAATCGAGATGGTATCATTGGATGGGATCGGATGGAATCATCATCAGATGGAAATGGATGGAATCGTCATGAGAATGGAATCGAGATGGATTCATTGGATGGAATCAGATGGAATCATCGAGATGGACTGGGAATGGAATCGTTGAGATGGACTCGAGAGGGATCATTGATTGAGATGGAGTTGGATGGGAATCATCGGATGAGTCTCGATTGGAATCATTATCAAGATGGAGATCGAGATGGAATCTCGAGATAGAGATCGGATGGAACAGTCATCGAGATGGACTCAAATGGAATTGTCCTCAAATGGGATCGAGATGGAATTATCGGATACAGATCGAGATGGAGTTATCGGATGCTGATCGAGATGAGATCATCGAGATGGACTCGAGATGGGAATCATCGAGATGGAATGGAGATGGAACAGTCAGTGAACTCGAGATGGAATCGTCATTGGATGGAATCGAGATGGAATCATCGAGTGGAATCGGATGGAATTATGATCAAAGTGGGATCGGATGTGATCATCATCAGATGGGATCAAAAATAGCCAGTCGTCAGTTGGTGTTGGATGGGATTGTCATCAGAGTGGATTCAAGGGATCGTCATCAAATGGGACAGGATGGGATCCTCATTTGGATGGAAATGGAAGGGTCGTCATCTAATGGATCGCATGGGATCGTCATCAGATGGAATCGAGATGGAATCGTCGTCAAATGGAATCTAGTGGGATCATTGGACAGGATTGGATGGAATGGATCATCGGATGAGTTGGATGCAGATCGTCGAGATGATCATCGAGATGGGAATCGTCTTCTAGATGGAAGGGATGGGAATCATCATGAGATCGGATGGGATTGTCGTCGAGATGGAATCGAGATGGGTATCGACACCAGAGCGGAAAAAGCGGGATTGTCGGATGGGATCGAGAGGATCTTGAGACGGACCCGAATGGAATCATCTAATGGAATGGAGATGGAATGATCCATGGACTCGAGATGCAATCATCATCGAGATGGAATCGAGATGGGAATCATCAGATGGACTCGAGATGGAATAATCATTGAGACGGAATCGAGATGGAATCGTCATGGGATGGAAGCAGATGGAATCGTCATCGAGATGGAGATGAAGGGTCGTCATCTAGTGGGATTGCGTGGAATCATCATGAAAATGGAATCGAGATGGGAATCGACATCAAAGTGGGATCAAATGGGATCATTGAGACGGATTGAGATGGGATAGTCATCGAGATGGATTGACTGCAGATCATCGAGATGAGTCTCGAGATGGGAATCATCTTCAAATGGAATGGAATGGGATCATCGCATGGAATCGAGATGGAATTGTCATCGGATGGAATCGAGATGGAATCAGCATCAAGCGGAAAAAGCAGGATTGTCGGATGGGATCGAGAGGATCGTCGAGATGGACCCGAGATGGAATCATCTGATGGGATGGAATGGAATAATCCATGGACTCGAGATGCAGTCGTCATCGGATGGGATCGAGATGGGATCATCGAGATGGACTCGAGATGGGAATAATCATTGGAGCGGATCGAGATGGGAATCATCGTGGGATGGAAATGGATGGAATCGTCATCGAGATGGGATCGAGATAGGGTTATGGGATGAAGTCGGTGTGATCATCATCGAGATGGACCCGAGATGGAATCATCATCCAGCGGGAGCTAATGGAATCAACATCGAGATGAGATCGAGATGGAGCACCATCGAGTTGGAAGCAGATGGGATTATCATGGGGAGTTGAGAATGGATGGACTCATCATCGAGATGGATTCGAGATGGGATCATCGAGATAAAGATTGATTGAAATCATCAGTCGGATGGAGATCGAGATGGGTATCATTGGATGGAATCGAGATGGAATCATCATCAGATGGAAATGAATGGAATCGTCATGAGAATGGAATCGAGATGGATTCATTTGAATGGAATCAGATGGAATCATCGAGATGGACTGGAATGGGATCGTTGGATGGACTCGAAGGGATCATTATTGGATGGAGTTGAGATGGGATCATCGAGATGAGTCTCGATTGGAATCATTATCAAATGGAGATCGAGATGGAATCACGAGATGAGATCGAGATGGAACAGTCATCGAGATGGACTCAGATGGAATTGTCCTCAGATGGGATCGGATGGAATTATCGGATGCATCGGATGGGATTATCGAGATGCAGATCGAGATAGAGATCATCGAGATGGACTCGAGATGGGATCATCGGATGGAATGGAGATGGGAACAGTCAGTGAACTCGAGATGGAATCGTCATTGGATGGAATCGAGATGGAATCATCGGGGTGGGAATCGGATGGAATTATGATCAGATGGGATCGAGATGTGATCATCATCAGATGGAATCCAAAATGACCGTCATCAGTTGGTGTTGGATGGGATTGTCGTCAGAGTGGATTCAAGGGATCGTCGTCAGATGGGACCGAGATGGGATCCTCATTGAGATGGAATGAGAGGGGTCATCGTCTAATGGAATCGCGTGGAATCGTCATCAGATGGGATCGGATGGGATCGTCGTCAGATGGGAATCTGATGGGATCGTTGGACGAGATTGGATGGAATGGTCATCGAGATGGTTGGATGCAGATCATCGAGATGGTCTCGAGATGGAATCATCTTCTGAATGGAAGGGATGGAGATCGTCGCATGGAGATCGAGATGGGATTATCATCGAATGGGATCGAGATGGTGTCAGCACCAGAGCGGGAAAAAGCGGAGTTGCTCGAGATGGAATCGAGAGAGATCTTCGAGCGGACCCGAGATGGAGATCATCTAATGGGAATGGAGATGGAATAATCCATGGACTCGAGATGCAGTCATCATCGAGATGGGAATCGAGATGGAATCATCGAGATGGACTCGAGATGGAATAATCATTGGAGACGGAGATCGAGATGGAATCGTCGTCGGATGGAAAGCGAGATGGAATCGTCATCGGATGGAGATGAAGGGTCATCATCTAGTGGGATTTGCATGGAGATCGTCATCAAAAGTGGGAATCGAGATGGAATCGACATCAGATGGGATCAGAGTGGGATCGTTGAGGCGGGATTGGATGGAATGGTCATCCGGATGAATTGGATGCAGTCATCGGATGATTCTCGAGATGGAATCGTCTTCAGAGTGGGATGGAATGGGATCATCGCATGGAGATCGGGATGGAATTGTCATCGAGATGGAATCGAGATGGAATCGACATCAGAGCGGAAAGAAAGCGGGGATTATCGAGATGGGATCGAGGAGGATCGTCGAGATGGACCCGAGATGGAATCATCTAATGGAATGGAATGGAATAATCCATGGACTCGAGATGCAGTCGTCATCGAGATGGAATCGAGATGGAATCATCGGATGGACTCGAGATGGAATGATCGTTGAGCGAGGATCGAGATGGAATCGTCGTCGGATGGAAATGAGATGGAATCGTCATCGAGATGGGAATCGAGATAGAATTGTGGGAATGAAGTCGGTGTGATCATCATCGAGATGGACCGAATGGAATCATCGTCAGCGGAGCTAATGGAATCAACATCCAGATGAATCGAGATGGAACACCATCGAGTTGAAAGCAGATGGAATTATCATGGAGTTGGAAATGGATGGACTCATCATCAGATGGATTCAGATGGGAATCATCGAGATAAAATTGAGTTGGAATCATCATCGAGATGGAGATCGAGATGGTGTCGTTGGATGGGATCGAGATGGAATCGTCGTCAGATGGAAATGAGATGGAGATGGTCATGGGAGATGGAATCAGATGGATTCGTTGGATGGAATCAGATGGAATCATCGAGATGGACTGGAATGGAATCATTGGAATGGACTCGAGAAGGGATCATTGTTGGATGGAGTTGAGATGGAATCGTCGAGATGAGTCTCGATTGGAATCATTATCAAATGGAATCGAGATGGAATCACGAGATAGAGATCGAGATGGAACAGTCGTCGAGATGGACTCAAATGGAATTGTCCTCCAGATGGAATCGAGATGGATTATCGAGATGCAGATCAGATGGGATTATCGAGATGCAATCGAGATAGAGATCATCGAGATGGACTCGAGATGGGATCATCCGGATGGAATGGGAATGGGAACGGTCAGTGAACTCGAGATGGAATCGTCGTTGGATGGAGATCGAGATGGAATCATCGAGTGGAATCGGATGGAATTGTGATCAAATGGAATCGAGATGTGATCGTCGTCAAAGTGGGATCAAAATAGCCGTCGTCAGTTGGTGTTGGATGGATTGTCATCAGATGGAGTTCAGGGATCGTCGTCAAGATGGGACAGGATGGGATCCTCGTTGGATGGAATGGAGGGGAGTCGATCGTCTAATGGATGGCGTGGGAATCGTCATCAGGTGGGATCGAGATGGAATCGATCGTCAGATGGAATCTAGTGGGATCGTTGGACAGAGATTGAGATGGGATCGTCATCGAGATAGTTGAGATGCAGTCATCGAGATGATTCTCGAGATGGAATCATCTTCTAGATGGAAGGGATGGATCATCGCATGAGATCAGGATGGAGTTGTCATCGAGATGGAATCGAGATGGTATCGACACCAAAGCGGAAAAAGCGGGTTATCGAGATGGGATCGAGAGATCTTGAGACGGACCGAGATGGGAATCATCTAATGGAATGGGATGGGAATGATCCATGGACTCGAGATGCAGTCGTCATCAGATGGGATCGAGATGGAATCATCGGATGGACTCAGGATGGGAATGATCATTGAGGCAGGGATCGGATGGGATCGTCGTGGGATGGAAGCGGATGGGATCGTCGTCGAGATGGAATGGAAGGGTCATCGTCTGGTAGGTTGCGTGGGAATCGTCATCAAGTGGATCGAGATGGAATCGACATCAGGTGGGATCAGATGGGATCGTTGGAGCGGAATTGAGATGGAGATGAGTCATCGAGATAGATTGAGATGCTGATCATCGAGATGAGTCTCGAATGGAATCGTCTTTCAGAGTGGGAATGGGAATGGAATCATCGCATGAGATCGAGATGGAATTATCGTCGGATGGAATCGAGATGGAATCGACATCAAAGCGGGAAAGCAGGGTTGTCGAGATGGGAATCGAGAGGATCATCGAGATGGACCCGAGATGGGATCATCTAATGGAATGGGAATGGGATAATCCATGGACTCGGATGCAGTCATCATCGAGATGGGATCGGATGGAATCATCGAGATGGACTCGAGATGGAATAATCATTGAGCAGGGATCGAGATGGAATCGTCATCGGGATGGAAATGAATGGAATCGTCATCCGAGATGGAATCGAGATAGGATTGTGGGATGAGAATCCGGTGTGATCGTCATCGAGATGGACCCGAGATGGAATCGTCGTCCAGCGGAGGCTAATGGAATCGACGTCGAGATGGATCAGATGGAACACCATCCAGTTGGAAGCGAGATGGAATTATCATGAGAATTGAGAATGGATGGACTCATCATCGAGATGGATTCGAGATGGGATCATCGAGATAAAATTGATTGAAATCATCATCGAGATGGAGATGAGATGGTATCATTGAGATGGAATCGAGATGGGATCATCATCAGATGGAATGGATGGAGATAGGTCATGGAATGGAATCGAGATGGATTCGTTGGATGGAATCAGATGGAATCATCGGATGGACTGGGAATGGAATCATTGAATGGACTCGAAGGGATCATGATTGAGATGGAATTGAATGGAATCATCGAGATGGTCTCGATTGGGATCATTATCAAATGGAATCAGATGGGAATCACTCGAGATGAGATCGAGATGGAACAGTCATCGGATGGACTCAGATGGAATTGTCACTCAAGTGGGATCGGATGGGATTATCAGGATGCTGATCGGGATGGGTTATCGAGATGCTGATCGGATAGGATCATCCGAGATGGACTCGAGATGGAATCATCCGAGATGGAATGGGATGGAACGAGTCAATGAACTCGAGATGGAATCGTCATTGGATGGAGATCGAGATGGGAATCATCGGGTGGAATCCGATGGAATTATGATCAAATGGAATC